>PVMK01158822.1_pt1 | contig 129035 bp, 138 predicted proteins | sample 1853481 | NCBI WGS metagenome assembly PVMK01 (sample SAMN08533507, study PRJNA380276) | Marine sediment metagenome, whole genome shotgun sequencing project.
ATTTAATATTCATTAACTTCGATTATTTTGCTATGTGTCGCCGATTGTTACCGCTTTATCGTCGTTTCCTAATATAGGTTGAACGTCCTGCGGCTGACTATCGTCTACTTCTGTTTTTTGCAGGCGCTTCTCTTCCTTCCTTTTCTTTTTCGCGATTTCTTTTTGGCGCTTTACAAATGCGTAATTGGGTTTAACCATTCGTATTCTCTTCTATATAATTTTAGGATAGGTGTGGTTAGAATACGGCATTTTCCAACCGACTGCGCTCTTTATAACACCTGCAATATCAAAGTCTCGAGAGACCACTGGGTCGATAGCGGACATTCACCTCAGATACATAACTAGGGTTTAAGGGACACTTTGTCCGCTTTATACTGAAAGCGGACGTTCATGTATTCTGATAATTAAATTTCAACTGATAGATTTTTTTCTCTCAGCTTGAGTTCTTCTTTCTTGCGCACTCCTACGTTCTAGATCAGGTGGTCGTTCTAGATCATGTGGTTCTTCATTCTGGTTTCTGCGATCTTCCAGTAATCTTTGGTCACTTTTTGGTTGGCCTTTATCGCGACTTTTTTGATTCGTCATATTATTTATCTCATTATCTTGTTCTTGTTTTAACAACATACCTATCAAAGTGTAAACCAGAAACTACAATTCTTGGTACAGATAAACGTCAGATTACGACAAAATCACGTCGTTTGAATGTCCGGTTCATACTGAAAGCGGACGTTCGGATGAAAATAATGATAAGTGACTATCGACCCGATGTGGACAACCCAAGTAGAATTTGATTAGTGTTAGATCGTGAAAGAACGCAATATCATCTAAAATTAATGTTTTAAAAACAGTTACTGAAAATGATTTCAAGGATTTTTTTACCAATTATCGGGTTTCTAGGTATTGCCTCGGCTTACGCAGAATCTCCCCATGTGTTTGGTGGTAGTGTGACTTTAACAACAGAATACGTCTATCAGGGCTTATCTCTTTCGGATGAAAAGCCTGCTATACAGGGGGGGTTAGATTATGTGTATACACCCCTTCAATTCTACGCTGGCATCTGGTCCTCCACTATTGATTTTGATGCTGATGATGGTGGAATTGAAATAGACTATTTTGGTGGATTTGAAGATGCATTCGGTAATGGTTTGGGATGGGACGTAGGCATCTATTACACATCCTATCCACGTTCAGATGATACCCTAGAATTTCATTTTTTGGAGTTCTACAGTGGTTTACTTTATAACTTTGACTCCTTGCCGAGCAAACCCAGCACAAATATTTATATTAGCTATACCGATGACGAGTTTGGCGTTGGCACCGATGATAGCGTCTATATTTATGGCCAACTTGATTTTTCTTTACCTTATGATATGACGCTGGGTCTACATGGTGGCTACAAGTATACGGAAGGTGAACATGGTTTTTCTGATTTCGATTATCTTGACTGGAAGATTAACTTGTCCAAACAAATCATCGGTTTTGTAATGGACTTCAGCTATACAACAACTACGGATCAGGCTGATGCTTGTGGTTTTGCCCCTGATATATGCGATGGTAGAATCACAGTTTCCCTATCAAAATTCTTTTGACGATTTACATTCTGTTTTCACCGGAAATTGCTCGTCGTCTTTATCTGGATAATTAGTTCCTGACATTTTGATAGATATTGCTGAATGTCCTCTTTCGCTGGATAGCAGACGTTGGTGAATGACCGCTTTATACTGAAAGCGGACATAATGCCGCCATAAAAGATGAGCAACTTGTTACGAGTCCAGCGCACGTTGTGCGCGGCTTTTAATGGCCTTGTTAAACACTTACTGACCCATAATTTTTAAAGCAATATATGGCGCTACCATAAAAACTAATGTCACTATTTTATAATTGCCCAAATAATTGAAATACATAGAGCTTAATTCCTTTTCGTCCATATCAAACATCTTGCTATGAATTGAAGATACTGTTCCTCTCATAAACATAATAATTAAGGTGGCTAGAAAAAGATAAGCAATATTGATTACTGATGCCCACCCTAATAACTCAGTTAATTGTGAAATAGTAATCATAATTTCCCCTCTTGTTATCAAATGGTTTCTGACATGTGTTTAACAGGTGTTTATAGTGCGTGGTGCTTGTTAATATTATATTTAGTCATAGTGTCTGCTTTTGGGTCGGTAGCAGTATATCAATGTTAATAGCCGTATGTCCGCTTCCGCTGGAGAGCAGACACTCATTACTGGTTTATGGATTAATTCCCTAGGGCTGATTCCATGTGCATTCGTCTTTTTCATAGTCATACTTAAATCCCTTTCTTGCTGCAAGGGCTGATGCCACTGTGTCGAGTGTCCAATAAATAACAAAAGAAATTACTGGGAATAGAAAAAGGTTAAGGAGTGAGTGTGAATAGTCCCCTATGCGTAATTGGTTTGCGATAATTCCTCCAATGGCAAAAGGAAAAACTAGAGTCATAAAAAAGAATAAATACGCGATGCTGGAAAGGAAAGAACCAACGGGCGTGCATTTACAAAAACCCTCTTTATGATTCTCTGAAGACCAATTCATATATCTAGTTATCTAAAAACATCTTTTTGAGTCGATAGCAGTATTTCAATGTAAATTGCCGAATGTCAGCTTTCGCTGGTGATCTCAACCGGTCGTACAGAATTGTCTAATGAATTACTTCAACCCATCGACTGTTTATATTTGTTGTAATAGGCAATTACTTTTTTTACGTAATTCTGGGTTTCTTTATATGGGGGGATGGTGTTGTTATATTTTTTAACGGCACCTTCTCCGGCATTGTAGGCTGCGAGTACCAGTCTCAAGTTGTTATCGTACAAGACCAGTAGATCCCGAAGATATTGTGTGCCACCACTGATATTCTCGTAAGGATTGCGTCTATTCCTGACACCATAGCGTTTTGCAGTACCAGGCATCAGTTGCATTAATCCTACCGCACCTGCACGAGAAACAGCATCAGAGTCATAGGCTGACTCTGCGGTGATCACTGCATGAATAAGTGACTTTGGTAACTTGTAGCGATCGGCAACAACATTGATCGTGCCTGAATGCTTTTTCCTGTTTTGCTCAAGATTTTTATACCTGATGGAGCCTGTTTTTAATGGCACCCAGCCTTTCCATGTTTTTACCAGTTTGACGTATTTACTATTTTTCGGGGTATCAGTCAGGATCACACGGCCACGTTTATCCGTGTATTTATAGATATCTGCATAGGCCGTCGGTGCTACAAACAAAGCGCAGACAACAAATATCAGTAAATTGGAACACTGAGCAAAACGCATATTTAAACCTTAATTTTCAAACCATACGTAACACTATAATAAATAAATGATTAATTGAAGCATTATCAAGGCATAAATCCCGGCCAGAACATCATCCAGCATAATCCCCAAACCGCCTGAGACCCTGCGATCCAGCCAATTAATCGGCCATGGCTTGCAGATATCAAACAGGCGAAACAAAACAAAACCCAGCAGTACATATCGCCAATCAGGAGGAACCATGGTCATTGTGATCAGGAAACCAACGATCTCATCCCAGACAATGCCACCATGATCATGCACGCCCAGATGATTTGCTGTCACTTCACACAGCCAGATACCCAACAAAAATAAGGCAATAGTGACACCGATATAGACTGGCCAGGATGGATAAACTGAAGATAGATAAACCAGGGGAAAATAAAATAATACGCCGACAAGTGTGCCTGTGGTGCCGGGCATCTTTGGCGCACAGCCTGTACCAAACCCCAATGCCAGCAGGTGAATCGGATTCTTCAGGAATCCTTTAGGGATGGGCGTGTTTTTACTCATGGCTTATATTCAATTCTCTGACTTTCGATGATAGCTTCAAGCAAACAGAATATACTATGGCTTAATGTTATGTAAGATGAACCTCATCTGAATATATAAGGTCTTTGTTGGAGGACAAATAAAATGATGCGTATAGGATTATTTCTGGCCACTAATGCCGCGGTACTTGTATTGATCAGTATCGTATTCCAGGTGTTTGGAATCGAAGGCATACTGGACAGTAATGGTGTTGACCTGAACCTTAACGCCTTGCTGGTCATGTCTGCCGTGATTGGATTCAGTGGATCCTTCATCTCACTTGCAATCTCCAAATGGTCTGCCAAAAGAGGCATGGGCGTTCATGTGATTGAAACAGCCAACAATCAGGATGAACAATGGCTGGTCGACACTGTTCAGCGACAGGCAGAACAAGCGGGTATCGGTATGCCTGAGGTTGGCATATTTGAATCCCCTCAGCCAAACGCCTTTGCCACCGGGATGAATCGTAATAATGCACTGGTTGCAGTGAGTACGGGCCTGCTCCAGCACATGACAAAAGATGAAGTTGAAGCCGTACTCGCTCATGAAGTTAGCCATGTCAGTAATGGCGATATGATCACCATGGGACTGATGCAAGGTGTGGTAAACACCTTTGTTATTTTTCTATCACGTATAGTCGGTTTCCTTGTCGATCGCATTATATTCAAAACGCAACGTGGCGTGGGGCCCGGTTATTTCATCACTTCCATTATTGCGCAAATTGTACTGTCCATACTCGCAAGCACCATCGTCATGTGGTTCTCCCGCTGGCGTGAATTTCATGCTGACGCCGGGGCTGCCAAACTTGCAGGTAATCATAAAATGATTGCTGCCCTGAAACGTTTACAATCAGTCAATGATCCACAAGACCTGCCCGGAGAATTTTCTTCTTTCGGTATTTCAGGTGGTGTTGGCAGCGGACTCAAAAGCCTGTTCATGAGCCACCCGTCTTTGGAGAAACGAATCGAGGCACTGCAGGCCTCTGCAAATGTAGTGAATAGACAATAGACTAAATATGGATAATCAACGACTCATTGATATTGAAACAAAACTCGCCTATCAGGAAGATCTGATCCAGGAACTCAATAAGACTGTTCACTCACAACAGTTGAAACTGGATCAATTGGAGAAGGCCATAGGGTCACTTACCTTGAGATATAACAGCCTGGCAGAACAAGGTGACTCAGAATATCCTGTTGATGAGAAGCCACCGCATTACTAGCATGCCTGATCTGAGATATTTCAAGAAGCTAATCGAGCCACTGTCTGCAACCCCGTTGCATCCTCAGTGGTTATTTTCCGGATGTGGAAATGACATCATTAACAATATCAAGGCGATTCGTGGTAATAAAACTGTTATTGATATCGGCTGTTCCAACCAGTGGCCTAAACAACACTTAAGTAAAGAGTGTCAGTACATCGGGATTGATTATCCGGAGACGGCAGATCATTGGTATAAAACAAGGCCGAATGTTTATTCGGATGCCACTGGGCTACCAATTCCGGATAACAGTGCAGATGTGGCTTTACTCCTGGATGTGCTGGAACATTTAAAAAAACCGGATGCGGCCTTAAAAGAAATACATCGTATCCTGGGTAAACAAGGAATACTTATCATGCAAGTCCCATATCTTTACCCGCTTCATGATGAACCCAGAGATTTCCAGAGATATTCAAAATATGGATTTAAAGAACTGGCCGATAAACATGGGTTTGTTGTTAAGGAGTGTCACTCATCGGGACACCCGGTTGAGACATCTGCGCTAATGGCCAATCTTGCAATCTCCAAGACATTTGTCAACTGGATAGAAGACAGGAGTCCCATGCTGGTATTTGGTTTACTGCTGCCTTTTTATTTTTTATTCAATAATCTAGGTGCAAAACTCATCGCATTATTAAGTAAAAAAGATGATTTTATGCCATATAGTTATCAACTCGTATTAGAAAAAATCCAGGGCTAATTACAGTTTTCAGGATTTAGTCACCTCAAGCTCCTCGATCTTCTTTTTCCAGCGGGCCAGCGCTTTTTCATAATAGACAAATACACAATTTACACAGTTGCGTTGGCAACACTCTGATACATCCGGTTCCCTTGGTTTGGGAGGCCGCTCCTCTTTTATTATGGTCGCTTGTCCCGCTTTATTAAGCTGTTCACCATTATGCTCAATCACTCTGTGGATCAAACCATGAAAGTTTTTCATGACATTTAACCACCTCACCAATAATAATCATTGTTGGTGGTTTAATATCATTCTGTTTGGGGAAATCAGGTAAATTCCCCAGATTCCCGATATATACTTTTTGCTTATATGTAGTGCCTTGCTGAATCAGGGCAGCTGGCATCTGCTCTGACATACCACGTGCAATCAATTCACGACAGAGCTCTTGCAGACCCATAACACCCATATAAACTGCAATGGTTTGTCTGGGTTGAATCAGGGTATCCCAGTTCAGGTCCATGCTTCCATCCTTCAAATGGCCGGCGACAAACACGCAAGTATGTGCGTAATCTCTGTGCGTTAATGGTATCCCCGCATAACTTGCACAGCCGGAAGCAGCAGTAATGCCAGGGATTACCTGAAAAGGAATATTTTCTGCGGAAAGTAATTCGATTTCTTCCCCGCCTCTTCCAAAGATAAACGGATCCCCTCCCTTAAGTCTTAATACCCGCTTTCCCTGTTTGGCTAAATCCACCAACAGCTGGCTAATTTCTACTTGCGGTAACGTATGTTGATCGCGCTCTTTACCTACATAGATCCGCTCAGCATCTTTACGACACAAATCAACAATTTCTGGTGCAACCAATCTATCGTAAAGCACGACCTCGGCCTGTTGCATTAATCTTAATGCACGGAAAGTTAACAAGTCGGGATCACCAGGCCCCGCACCGACCAGATAAACTTCACCTGTTTTATCAATAACGGTCTCTTCTTTCTCCAGAGTTTTCTCTAATGCCTTTAATGCTGCTTCATCCTGCCCGGCATAGATCATCTCGGCTACAGGCCCTTGCAGGATATGTTCCCAAAATCTGCGCCGCTCTTGCATCTTTGGATAACGCTGTTTGACATGCCCACGAAACCTGGCCATCAATTGGGCTAACCTGCCATAGGATGCAGGGATTAATGATTCCAGCCTTGCTCGAAGCAAGCGTGCTAATACAGGGGATGCACCACCAGTTGAGATCGCAATTTGTACCGGGTCACGATCAACTATAGAAGGCATAATAAAACTGCAAAGATCAGGATTATCAACCACATTAACAGGAATGTTTTGTGCCTTTGCCAGCTCGGAAACTTTTTTGTTTACTTCCTCATCATTGGTCGCTGCAATCACCAGCATTTTATCGCCAAGTAATTCTTCCGAGAATTTTTCGGAGATGTAATTTATCTCCTTACTCTCTGCAAGGTCTTTTAACTCTTTACAGATTTCTGGTGCAACGACGATGACACTGGCCTCTGCTTTTCTTAACTGCCGAACCTTGCGTGCAGCAATTTCTCCAGCCCCAACGACAAGACAGGGACAAACAGATAAATCATAAAAAATTGGTAAATATTTCATGGCAACAATGATAAGGGTAATAAGTGAAGCAGACGATAGCTAAACATAAAATTAGTTTTTCGGGTCTGATGAGTTTCCAATGATACAGCATTCATCTACAGTAATAACAGGTGCTTCCCAGGGATGAGCAGGGCGGATGCCTTCTTCGACTACCTGGTTCAGGAGTTCTTCATTTCTTGGCAACAGAAATTTCAACTCAATCGATTCCATTCGGCTCAGCTCGCCAATAGTTCCCGATGAGGGGTTGGCTCCTTCAAGCGGTCTATACTGTTCAGTTCCGGGTGCCGACCACCAGAAGACTTCACCATACTTTCCATAATTGGCAGGTAGAACCCTGGTAATGGAAGTGATCACCTCTTCGAGCTGGGCAGGAGGAACAAAGACTGTTACGCGGTATGCTTTTTCCATCTGCCAGGGTTAACTTCCTAGGTTTTAGGCAGTGTTACACCAGTTTGCCCCTGATATTTGCCAGCACGATCTTTATATGAGGTTTCACAAACCTCATCTGACTCAAAAAATATCATCTGTGCGACACCTTCATTGGCGTATATCTTTGCTGGCAGGGGTGTGGTATTTGAAAACTCAAGAGTCACATGGCCTTCCCATTCCGGTTCCAGTGGTGTGACATTCACAATGATCCCGCAACGGGCATAGGTTGATTTCCCCAGGCAGATAGTTAAAACATTTCTTGGGATTCGGAAGTATTCAACGGTCCTTGCCAGGGCAAATGAATTGGGAGGAATAATGCAAACATCTGAGTTTACATTAACAAAACTGTCTGAATCAAAGTCCTTGGGATCAACAATGGCTGAATTAATATTGGTAAAGATTCTGAATTCAGCGGCACATCGAACATCATAGCCGTAACTGGAAGTACCATAGGAGACGATTCTGCCTGAACCATTTTCCTTGACCTGGCCTGATTCAAATGGCTCAATCATGCCCTCATTTTCCGCCATGCGACGTATCCACTTGTCTGATTTAACTGTCACGTTTTCGTTCCTGTTTAATTATTCTCAACCACAATCTTTGGAAATTTACCTGAATAATCTTTTGCCATCTGTGAAAGTCTGGCCGATGATATTCTGGCAATCTCACGGTAGAGCAAAGAGATATCCGAATCAGGTTCCATCGCAACAGTAGGTTTACCTTCATCTACCCCTTCCCTGATCCTGATGTCCAAAGGTAAAGACCCCAACAAATCTATATCGTATTGTTTCGACATTTGTTCGCCGCCGCCCGAACCAAAGATATGTTCCTCATGGCCACATTGGCTACAAATATGTGTACTCATGTTTTCAATGATCCCCAAAACAGGAACACTCACTTTTTCAAACATATTGTGGGCCTTGCGGGCGTCTAGCAAGGCAATATCCTGAGGTGTTGTGACAATGATGGCTGCACTTACTGGAATCTTCTGGCACAACGTTAATTGAATATCACCGGTACCTGGTGGCAGATCAATAATCAGATAATCCAGATCCTTCCAGTTTGTATCACTTAACAACTGCTCTAGCGCCCCCGTAACCATCGGCCCGCGCCAGATCATGGGTGTCTCTTCATCGATCAGATAACCAATCGACATGGATTGAATATTGTAAGACAACTTGGGTTCGATGGTTTTACCATCTGCAGAATCCGGTTTGCCACTACAGCCCAACATCCTGGGTTGGCTCGGTCCGTAGATATCAGCATCCAGAATACCGACTTTGGCACCCTCTACCTGTAATGCCAGCGCCAGATTGACTGATGTGGTTGATTTCCCAACCCCCCCCTTGCCCGAAGCGATGGCAATGGTATTTTTTATCCCGGGTAAGGTCTGCACACCTTTCTGCACCGAGTGCGAGGTGATCCTGGTTTCGATCTGTACCGAAACATTGCCAATACCTGAGATACCGCTTAATTCATCCTGCAATGCCCTGGTTAATGTTTCATGATAACCATCAGCCGGGAACCCTAATGACAAGGTCAAATCAACATCAGCACCTTTAATTTGAATGTCCTTGATGGCTCCTGCTGAGAGCAAATCCTGCCCCAGACAAGGTTCTATATAGCTTTTGAGTTGTGTTTCAACGCTTTCTCGTGTGATATCAGTCATTCTTTACTTCCGGTTCCTGTTGCTGTTTTTTCTATCAAATATATTGTCGGGTGGCGATTCTACCTTTTCCTGTCTTTAGCTTCACCCTAAACCTCAATAATGGTAAGTTACCCCGCTATTTTTCATTAAGACTTACCCTGGAAGTTTTATACTTAACGTATTCACCCAAGACCTATTAGATGACTGACACGCAAAAAACATTGCTGGTAACCAGTGCCCTGCCCTATGCCAATGGCTCAATCCATATAGGTCATATGCTGGAATATATTCAGACGGACATCTGGGTGCGGTTTCAGAAGATGCAGGGGCATACCTGTTATTACGTCTGTGCAGATGATGCCCATGGCACGCCGATTATGCTGCGTGCCCAGCAGGATGGCATTAGCCCGGAAACATTGATCGAGAAAGTTAGCCAGGAACATCAAGCCGATTTTGCCGAGTTTTCGGTCGACTTTGACCATTTCCATAGCACGCATTCGGAAGAGAATCGTGAGCTGTCCTGCATGATATATGAGCGCTTGCGTGATGCCGGTCATATCAACAAACGCACCATCAAGCAGGCATTCGACCCCGAGAAGGAGATGTTTCTGCCGGATCGGTTTATTCGTGGTGAATGCCCAAAATGTGGCGCAGCGGATCAATACGGTGATAGTTGTGAGGTCTGCGGGGCAACTTATAGCCCAACAGAACTGATTAATCCTGTCTCGGCAATATCCGGTGCCACGCCGGTTGAAAAGGAGTCTGAACATTATTTCTTCAAACTGCCTGATTTCGAAGATATGTTGCGTGACTGGACTCGCGCGGGCCATCTACAGAAAGAAGTCGCCAATAAATTGAATGAATGGTTTGAAACGGGTCTGCAGGAATGGGACATTTCCAGGGATGAACCTTATTTCGGTTTTGAAATTCCGGATGCCCCGGGCAAATATTTTTATGTCTGGCTGGATGCGCCGATTGGTTACCTTGCCAGCCTGAAATATCTCTGTGATCAAAAAGATCTCGATTTTAACAGTTTCATCAATGAAGATAGCGATATCGAGATGCATCATTTTATAGGCAAAGATATTGTCTATTTCCACGCACTTTTCTGGCCAGCCATACTTAAGGGTAGTGGGCTGCGTACACCAAGCTCTGTTCATGCCCACGGCTTCCTCACGGTGAATGGTGAGAAGATGTCGAAGTCCAGAGGCACCTTTATCAAGGCGCGTACCTATCTGGAACATTTGAATCCTGAATATCTTCGCTATTATTTTGCCGCCAAACTGGGCAATGGTGTTGATGATATAGATCTGAATATGGAAGATTTTCTGCAGCGGGTAAATTCTGATCTGGTAGGCAAGGTCGTCAACATTGCCAGTCGTTGTTCCGGCTTTATCAAAAAAAGGTTCTCAGGCGAGCTTGCCCCGGAGATCCACCAACCTGAATTATTTGCCGAATTTGTCAGTGCTGGAGATAACATAGCCTCGTCATATGCAGCGAAAGAATATGCCAAGGCCATGCGTGAAATCATGTTACTGGCCGATAAGGCAAATCAGTACATTGATGATAATAAACCCTGGGTCGTTGCCAAACAGGAAAATAGTGATGATGAATTACAGGCCATCTGTACTATGGGTCTGAATCTTTTTCGTCTATTAATTATTTATCTCAAACCGGTGCTGCCTGTGATGGCAGAAAAGACGGAGCAATTTTTGAATGTCGAGGCATTCAACTGGAAAGATAGCCAGACAACTTTATTGGCACATGAAATAAACAAATTCAAACCCCTGATGACAAGGGTGGAACAGGAGCATATCGACGCCATGATAGAAGAAAGTAAAGAAGACTTGAGTTCAGCTACGAATGCTGCGGAAGAATCAGCACCAACATCGGGACCATTACATGACGACCCCATAGCTGAAGTTATCTCAATCGATGATTTCGCTAAAGTCGACCTGCGCATTGCAAAAATCATCAAGGCTGAACACGTTGAAGGTGCGGACAAATTACTGCAGTTAACCCTGGATATCGGTGGTGAAACACGCAATGTCTTTGCTGGAATCAAATCAGCCTATGCACCTGAGGATCTCGAAGGTAGACATACCGTGATGGTGGCTAATCTGGCACCACGTAAAATGCGCTTTGGTGTTTCTGAAGGCATGGTGCTGGCCGCAGGCCCAGGTGGCAGTGACTTATTTATTTTAGGCCCGGATGAGGGTGCAATTCCCGGAATGAAAGTGAAATGAGAGTAGAGGAACCTATGATTAAGTCATGAATCGACATCTTGCGATTAAAATATCCTGTTTCTGCGTTGTAAAACTTCGCAATAGCCCGGCTATTACGTACGTTTCTCGCCTTGAACCAGAATATTTTAATCAGCAATCTATTCGACCCAGACTTAATCATAGGTACCTAAAATAAAATCAGGGTAAAATGCATGAATGGAGGAAATTTTTCTTGTTCTGATTAGTTCTGCGCTTGTTAATAACATCGTTGTTTCTCATGTTATCGGTACCGACCCTGCTTTAGTAGCAACTCAAAGACGTGATGTCGCTCGTGGTATCTCGTATCTCATGCTCATTCTATTACCATTAACGACTGTCGTCACTTCTGCAACGACACAATTAATTTTGCTCCCCTTACAGTTACAATATTTACAAACCTTCGTGTTTGTCATGTTGATCATTATGATTGTTTACGGACTTAGGTTATGGCCAAAAATATGGCTTGGGCCTTTCGGCAAAAGTGGTGCGGAATTATTTCTACCACTTGCAGGCGTGAATGTGACCGTGCTTGGCACCCTGCTTTTAAATCAACAGCAGGATAACAATTTATTTTATTCATTTATCTTTGGTTTGGGTACGGCAATTGGTTTCGCACTGATGCTTGCCCTGCTAACAGCCATCAATACAAGACTGGAAATGGCCGATGTCCCGGGTCCCTTCAAAGGGCTTTCCATTACCCTGCTTACTTTGGGGCTGATATCGATGGCATTCCTTGGATTTTCCGGACTTGTTAAATAGATGCTTGGCATTCTAATCATTCTATTGCTGGCGCTGATAAGTGGTTTTCTTGTTTCCATATCTCCCGAAACGACAGCACAACAAAACAAGTTTGAAGATATCCTTTCTGCCTTGCCACAAACCCAATGTGGAAAATGTAATTACTCTGGGTGTCGACCTTATGCAGAGTCCATTGTTCGTGGTCAGGCCGATATCAATCAATGTCCACCTGGTGGTACTGAAACGATTAAAGTATTAGCTAAATTATCAGGTCGTCAGGTCAAACCACTTAATCCTGAAAATGGTCTGGAAAAGGAAACACAGCTTGCCGTGATCGATGAATCACTTTGTATCGGTTGCGTAAAATGTATCAACGCCTGTCCGGTAGATGCCATACTCGGTGCCGCCAAACAAATGCATTCTGTGCTTGTTGAGGAATGTACCGGATGTGAATTATGTATTGCCCCCTGCCCCATGGACTGTATCAGTATGCAAGCGGTCGCAGGTTAGTCAGGTGAGCACCGAAGTCCACACCAGGTTTAACAGAGAGCTACACTCATTCCCCGGGGGGCTTGAGCTTAAGACTTATAAAGAACTGACCAATGATAAGGAATCATTGATCACACCTCTCCCGGACAAGATCATCCTGCCACTACAACAGCACATTGGTTCACCTTCCGAAGCAATCGTTAAAAAAGGTGATACCGTGCTTAAGGGGCAAAAAATAGCACAGGCCAGTGGCTACGTCAGTGTGCCTGTACATGCCAGCACATCTGGAAAGATTATTGATATTGGCACTTGTCCAGCACCACAGGATCAATCAATACAAACACCATGCATCATTATCGAACCGGATGGCGAAGATGCCTGGTTTGATATTGAACCCGTTGAAGACTACCTGTCTATTGATCCGGAAAAATTACAACGCTTGATATGTGAAGCGGGCATGGTAGGTATGGGCGGGGCAGGTTTCCCGGCACATGTAAAACTGAATGAAGGCACAGCCACGGCAGTGAATACACTCATTATCAATGGTGTCGAATGCGAACCCTATATAAGTTGTGACGACCGAATCATTCGGGAGAAGGCAAATTATATTGTTTCAGGAACACGCATGTTGCAGCATGCGATTCAGGCAGAACGTTGTGTGATTGCCGTTGAAGAAGATATGCCTGAAGCCTTTGATGCCCTGAATGAATTCATTAATGACAATGATGATATCGAGTTGGTGAAAGTACCTACCCGATATCCTGCTGGCGGAGAAAAACAACTCATCAAGATGTTAACTGGTAAAGAAATCCCTAGTGGCGGTCTACCGATTCATATTGGTATCGTCATGCACAATGTGGGAACCGCAGCAGCTGCCTTTCGGGCTGTCACGCGTGGAGAACCCCTGCTTTCCCGTTATGTCACCGTCTCAGGAAATATTGAGAATCCGCGTAATTTACAGGTATTACTGGGAACTCCTGTCAGACATTGTCTCGAACAAGTTGGTTATCAGCAGCGTGATAATGAAATCGTGATCATGGGTGGACCGATGATGGGTCAACATATACATGATATTTCCATGCCGGTAATTAAAACCACCAATAGTATTCTGGTTACATCAGAATTTAGTCATGGCAGGGAAAAGCCATGTATAGGATGCGGTGATTGTGTTGATGTATGTCCCGCAAAATTGCTGCCTCAGGAACTTTTCGCCTATGCACGTGCAAAAGATTTTAATGAGGTTCGAGCATTACACTTATTCGATTGCATAGAATGTGGTTGTTGTGCATATGTTTGCCCAAGCAATATACCTCTGGTGAAATTTTACCGACAGGCAAAATATGATATTACCGTCAATGAAAAAAAACAGGCCGGGCATGAACATGCCCGCCACCGATTTGAGGCACGTAATGAGCGCCTGGAACGTATTGAGAATCAAAATGATGATCGTTTTGATAAAAAGAAAACGCTTTCTCCTGACCAGGGGACAGTTGCAGAAGACAAACAGGCTTATATTCAGGCTGCCGTTGAACGTATAAAACAGAAGCGAAATAAAAAGAAAGATTAAATGAGTTACATTGACAAAATAAGTTCACCTCATATTCATTCGCCCACTTCAATCAATAAAGTGATGCGTCAGGTGATTTATGCACTTGTTCCAGGAATTATCGTATCCACATGGTTCCTGGGATGGGGCATCCTCGTCCATTGCGTACTTGCAGTTTGTTTTGCCCTGGCTTTCGAGGCCATTATGTTGATACTCAGAAAGCGGCCACTTCAGGACTTTATGTATGATGGCAGTGCCATTATTACCGGTTTATTGTTTGCCTTAACCATCACCCCCTTTGCACCCTGGTGGGTAAGCTTATCTGGAATCTGTTTTGCGATTGTTATTGCAAAACATCTTTATGGTGGGCTTGGCTACAACATCTTCAACCCGGCCATGGCCGGCTATGTCTTTGTGCTGATTTGTTTCCCGGTTGAATTAAATTATTGGCCAAGCATGTTAAATGATGTCGGGCATGATGGTAGTGGCTTCATCGATAGCCTTGAAATAGTATTCATCGGTTTGTCTCATGAAGGCCTGGACAGTCTGAGTGGTGCAACGCCATTGGCATTTACCAAATCTCAACTCAGTGGTATGGCGATGCTTTCAGAATTCTCCGACGGCCCTTTATTTGGTGCACTGGGAGGTAAAGGCTGGGAATGGATTGGCCTTGCCTTTCTGGCGGGTGGCGTCTGGTTAATGACCAGGGGAATTATTAAATGGCAAATACCTCTGATTTTTATATTCACTTTGGCCGCATTGAGTCTCATTTCTCATGGCTATGATCCTGAAAGGTTTGCCTCCTCAATGTTTAATCTGTTCACCGGCGGGACTTTACTCGCTGCTTTTTTTATTGCCACAGATCCTGTGACTGCTTCAGCCACGCCACGCGGGAAAATTATCTACGCCACAGGCATTGGCTTGCTGACCTATATCATCAGGACCTGGGGTGGTTATCCTGATGGCATCGCTTTTGCAGTACTGATCATGAATGCCGCGGTACCATTTATTGATAATGTCACACGTCCTGACGTTTTTGGTAAGGTCGAGTCATGAAGTTCTCATATAAAGAATTAATCTCGTTTAGTGTTATAGCGATTCTGTGTGGGGTTGTTTTATCGTTTAGCCATGAGCTGACCAGGGAACGTATTTCTAAAAATATAGAAATGCAAAAATTAAAGATAATTACTGCAGTCATGACACCTGATTTTGATAATGATATTTACTACGATGTAAAAGCAATCAATTATACGGATGATTTCGGAAGTGAATTAACAACTAATGTCTACAGGGCAAGAAAATCTGATAATCCGGTCGGCGTAGTCTTCATGCCCATCCCGGCAACAGGTTACAATGGGTCAATTCAGCTATCGATTGGCATCCTTAAGGATGGGTCAATATTTGGTGTACAGGTACTGTCCCACCATGAGACAGAAGGTCTTGGGGGCAATATTCATCAGGACAAAACCGACTGGCTGAATAATTTTTCACAACAGTCTCTGGACGTCACTGCCATGGATGAATGGGCTGTAAAAGATGAGTCCGGCAAGTTTGACCAGCTAAGTGGTGCAACAATTACCTCTCGTGGTGTTATCAATGCTGTTAAAAATAGTTTAAAATTATACGTGACTGAGCAGGACACCTTGTTTCTAGATTAAGGTTTTTCAGGCGATGAGTATATTGCCCGAAAAAAAATAGATATAGGGATACAGACTTGGGGGTATAGACATGGTACAGACTAAAGACCTACCTGATTCACCTGAAGATATTGTTGAGTACCTCCGTAACCACCCTGATTTTTTTGTTGAACATACGGATATCCTTTCTGAACTCAATATCCCACATGATACTCCCGGTCAACTCGCTGCTACCGGGAATGTCGCTTCTCTAATTGAACACCAGGTGGCGCAATTACGACATGAAAATTCCAGTTTAAATGAAAATCTGGAGAAATCAGAAGAAGATGTAGCTCATCAGCGAGACCTCGCAAAGATAACTCATGATTTATCCCTGCAGCTAATGCAAGTTGATTCATTGAAATCACTTAATGATCTTTTGAGTAAAAGTTTAAGACAACATTATCAGGCCGAACGTTTCCTGTTTCTGGTTTTTAAAACACCTGTTGACTCTGAAGACTGTTCTGGCATCCGCTTTCTTGAAGCCAACTCAAAACTGGCCTTTATGTTTACCGAGCTGTTTCACCACAACAAACCACTTTGTGACAGTTTACAAATAGAGCATATAGATGCGCTGTTTGGATCAGAAGGAGAAACAGAGACAATTCGCTCTACGGCACTGATCCCGGTACAACAATCTGACTGGCATGGAATGCTGGTGCTTGGCAGCAAAAAACAGGATCAATATTGCCATGGCTTCGAAATGGACTTGCTCAATTACATTACGATGATTTCTGCAGCATTGATAGAAAACATCATTTCTAAAGGAAAATTTCCGTGATAACGTGAAAAGTAATGCTGAGGGGAGGAATGCACTTCACGTTTCACTTTTCACACCAATTCCACCGATCTTTAAAAACTTTCCTAACTCATCGATTGTCTAACACCATACAATTTTGAATACAGTCCATCCTGTGAAAGTAATTCCCGGTGGCTACCCTGTTCACTAATAACGCCCGCTTCAAATACATAGACATGGCTTGCCTGTTTGATGGCACTTAATCTGTGTGCCACGATCAGAGTAGTTCTATCTTTTAGAAAATTACTCAGGGCAGCATGTAGTTGATATTCGGTCTCCGCATCCAGTGCCGATGTGGCTTCATCCAATATCACAACTTTTGGTTCACTTAACACCATCCGTGCAATAGCTAATCGTTGCCTCTGTCCTCCTGATAAGCGAATACCTTGCCTGCCAACTATAGTATCGAGGCCATTTTGCATTTCCTCTACCGTGCTCTTTAATTGTGCTATTTCAAGGGCGTGCCATAAACGATCGTTATCCAGCTCACGACCCATTGTCAGGTTGGTTCTAATGGAATCATTAAACAATGCCGGATGTTGTAATACCGTTGCAACGTTTTCGCGTATTACATCAAGACCAATATCAGTAACAGGAACACCATCATAATAAATCATGCCTGCCCTGGCAGAATATAGACCGATCAGGACCTGGACCAGTGTTGATTTACCTCCGCCACTGGCACCCACCAGAGCTATTTTATCGCCCGGTGCAATATCCAGATTAATCCCGTCCAGAACATCTGAATCACTACTCCCATAGGAAAAATGGACATCTTCAATTCTGATACCGACCGTATGTTTGTTCGCAAATGGATTCTTTATATGACGATATTCGGGTTCCTGATGCAATGCAGGCAAAACATTAATTCTTTCAAGTGCAGCATTTGCGCTATACCAGGCATATTGTATGTTAAGGATCTCCTGCACCGGACCCATCATGAACCATAGATAACCAAACACGGCGAACATCAAACCAATACTGAGCCCTGAAAAAACCACCATCAACATGGCAACAGCACGGAAAAAATCAAATCCAAACAGGAATATCATAAAACTAAGGCGGTTTGCCGCATCACTTTTCCAGGCAAACGCAGCACCCTGCTCTTTGACTGCCTTTGCCTGATCAATAATTTGCATTATGTAATGGCGCTCGCGATTACTGGCACGTATTTGATGAATCGAATCCAGTGTCTCGACCAGGCTTTGTTGAAAAAATAGCGAATGCTGAATTTTCCTTTTTCTTTAATTCCTTAACGTGCTTACCCAGAACCATGGTGAAATAAATCACGAGTGGATTAACAAACAGGATGAGCAATGCCAACTGCCAATGTATCCAGAGTAAAATTGCTGCAACACCAATCACCGTCAGGACAGCAACCAGTAAGCGACTGACGGTAGTGCCCACAAAGTCATCGATGGTTTGTAAATCTGTAACCAGATATGAAGCGACGGTGCCAGAGCCCAGTGTCTCATATTCAGACATGGAGACTTTCTGCAGATGTGATAACAGGGAGTGACGAATTCTGAAAATGACATCTTTGGCAATAATGGTAAATTGTCTTGATTGCCAAACGTTCAATACCAATGCTGTTAATCGCAAACATAAAGTCAAAATCAGCATCACTGAGATATAGAGCGCTGGCCTATGCCATGCATCAGGGGTGTTGGCGTTGATTGTTGCTACAACGATTGCGGGTTTATTTAACAGGACTTCATCCACCAGCAATGGCATCAATAAAGGTAATGGCACACTGGCAAGTGTTGCCAGGATAGCAATAATATTTGCGTAGATAATTTCCCGTTTGTGCTCACTGGCAATCTTTAAAATATATTTCCAGTTGTACACCTGGTTCACTGACTTATTTTCTTCCAGGATCGGAGTGTCTTGAATATTTTCCATTTATGTTTTGTTAGTTACCTTTTAATATCTGTTCCACTCTAACGGTGGCTCATCCATTAATGCTGCTTGTTCGCGTAGGCTCAGTATATGATCTTCCCAATACTGTTGGGTATTAAAATATGGGAAGGCCATGGGAAAGGCAGGGTCACTCCATCGGCGTGCTAACCATGCTGAGTGATGCATTATCCTGAGCGACCTGAGTGCTTCGATTAAATACAATTCACTCATATTAAAATCACGAAACTCCGAATAGCCTTCCAGCAGGTCAGCAAGTCTTTCAGTCATGTACTCTCGATCACCTGATAAGAACATCCACAAATCCTGAACCGCCGGGCCCATCCGGGCATCATCAAAATCAAGAATAAAAGGAGAATCATCTCGCCAAAGAATATTGCCATGATGACAATCACCATGCAGACGAATGATGCTGACATCACCTGCCCGTTCGTAACATTGGTAAATCCTTTTCATTATATCTTCGGTCAGTGTCCGATATGCTATCTCAAGTTCCATCGGTATAAACCCGTTTTCAAGCAGATAGATATTACATTCTGTGCCAAAGGTTTCTGGATCTAATGTCGGTCTATGCTGATATGGCCTGGCTGCACTGACATTATGAATCCGTGCCATAAATCGACCGAGTTGTTGCAGGTGTTCAGGGTTATCCAGTTCCGGCGGGCGACCACCTCTGCGTGGGTAGAGTGAGAAACGGAAGTTTTCATGTTGATGCAAGGTTTCCCCCTGGTCATTAACAAGCGGTCCTATCACTGGAATTTCATGTTCGGCCAGCTGGATGGTAAATTCCTGTTCTTCCCTGATGGCCTCATCTGACCACCGTGCCGGCCGGTAAAATTTGGCGATGACGGGCTCAGATTCATTAATACCTATCTGGTATACCCTGTTCTCATAGCTATTTAACGCAAAAATACAGCCATCGCACTCTAAGCCTGTACTCTCAATCGCATTCAGGATCTCATCTGGCCCAAGATTTTGATAGGAATCAACCGCTTTTTCTTCATTCATAAGTCTGATTCTATCAGGCGTCGATGCACAACGGTAAAACGGATTGCCTGAAGGTGAAAATAAATAGATGATTAGATAAAGATACCCAGACTACTCGGAAATATGCCATTAGATATATCACAACTTGTTTCTGATGCTGGTTCAGGTGACATTGATGCCCAGCTTCAGCTTGCAGACTTGTATGAGAGTGGATTTGGCGTGCCCGTTGATCTTGCTCAGGCTGCCTATTGGTACCGCAAGGCTGCGGATGAAGGATCGGCTAAAGCCCGGAATCAGTTAGGCCAATTCTTTATCCATGGCAAAGGTGTCGCACAGGATTACTCACAGGCATTTAACTGGTTCACTTTATCTGCAAATCAAAATCAGGACAGTGCCCAGGCAAATCTTGCCTGGTGTTATAAATGTGGCACTGGTACTGAAAAAGACTATGTAAAGGCCTTTGAATGGTATTTAAAAGCTGCAAATAGTGGACACGCAGGTGCCAGATATAACCTGGGATATATGTATGCGCATGGTCATGGCACTGATAAAAATTATGAAGAAGCCTTTCGATGGTATGCCCGTGCCGCCAGACAAGGACACGTAAAGGCACAACTGCTTGCTGGACTGATGTGCATGAACGGTCAGGGAACAGAACAGAACTATGCACAGGCATTCGAGTGGTACCAGGATGCGGCAATGCACGGATATGAAAAGGCCCAGTATAACCTGGCCTTGATGTATGCGGGCGGACATGCTGTTGAACAAGACGACCAACAGGCCTATGAATGGCATAAAAAATCAGCGAAACAGGGCTACGTAAAGGCACAATTTAATCTTGGTCTTTTGTATCTGCATGGTCTCGGTGTCGAACAGGACTACAGCGAGGCTGAAAAATGGTTCCAAAGAGCTGCGAAACAGGGTTATCTGAAGGCAAATTACCAATTGGGACAAATCTATCTGCAAGGCCTTGGGGTGCAAGCAGACGAAATGAAAGCAGCAAAATTTTATCAACTGGCTGCTGAAGGCAATTATGCCAAAGCTCAGTACCGGATTGGGCGACTCTACCATAAAGGCATGGGTGTCGATCGAGATGAAAAAACCGCCTACGACTGGTTTAGAAAAGCAGCCAGACAAGGATATTCTAAAGCTCAATGTGCTACGGCAATCCATCTGTCAAAGGGACTAGGGGTGACAAAGGATTATGTCCAGGCATATGCATGGATGTTGCTTGCAAATAAATCACAAAACTTAGAGATCAAGGATTTTCTATTTAAAATCAGCGAAAAACTGACTGAATACCAGATTATTGAAGCCAGGACACTGGCAGATAAGTGGTATGGGGAACAACATCGATTGACTACAGCATCTGAATAGTCACAGCACTGGAGAATTGATGATCGGTAATACTTCGTTTTTCTCTTCGTTGTTTTCCTGCCTCTGTTGTAGAACAACTCTTTTAATTTCGGCATCTTTCCATTTCAGAATATCGTAATAGCGCCGAATATTTTTCACATAAATTACAGGTTCGGCCCCTCTGGCATAGCCATGCCTGGTTTTTTGATGCCAGTTTTCATCTGCCAGTAACGGCAGCCTTTCTCTTACGTCCAGCCATTTATCCGCATCACCGCCCTGCGACTGGGTTAATATTCTGGCATCCCCCAGATGTCCAAAACCGACATTATAGGCAGCAAGTGCAAACCACAGCCTGTCCTGCCCCTGAATCCTTTCCGGCATTTTGTCTTTCATCTTGATCAGGTAACGCGCACCGCCCAGGATACTTTGTTCCGGATCCAGTCTGTCCTCAACACCCAATGATTTTGCTGTGTCTGTTGTTAACATCATCAGTCCTCGTACACCTGTAGAAGATTTTGCTTCTGGATTCCAGTGAGATTCCTGATAACTCATTGCGGCCAGAAGAAACCAGTCCAGTTCCGTTTCTCTGGCTGATTTTTTAAATAGCTCCTTGTATTTTGGTAAGGTCTTATGAACATTCTCTATAAACACGCGCGTATCAATATAATCAAATGACTTTGCATATTTGTAATAATGATTAATTAATTTATCCAGTGAACCATTTTTATTTATTTTATTAAAGAATTTTCTGACTGCTTTATCCAGGGAACGATCACTATTTTGTTGATATACCCATGCAACAGGTAATTCCCCCGTGATATCGAAAGCGACCCTGACTTCAGGAAAGAGATAACGATACATGTCGATCCAATTAGAATCTGAAATTGCCATTGGCACCTTATGATCATTCACCATCTTGAGGATTTCAGTCATGCTTTTATTTTCAAGCACGCGCCAGGTTAGAACCGGATAAAAAAAGCTTAATTTTTTTAACAATATTTGATAAGACTCGTCTTCACCAATAATGATCTCATCTTCTTTAATGTCCACAATCGATCCTGGTTTTCTATTTTTCTGATGATAAACAAGTTGCCTCCTTGCCGTGATATAAGCAGGGCCATATTCAAGCGTATAATCAGGGTAGCCGGATAATGCTGATGCCGATGATCCGATATGAGCTTTATTCTTATTGATTAGCGATGTCACATCATGCTTGTTTTTTACAATAATCAAATTCAAATCGAGATCCAGACTATCAGCAAACATACTGGCCAGTTCGTATTCCAGACCTTCAGCCTTGCCATCTGACCCTTTGAAATATGTTAGTGGGCTTTCTACAGTGACGAACCGTAACTCACCAGACTCACGAATTGATTCAAGGACCGTCTTTTGATCAGCACATGAGGCAAGCAGTAATAGGCAGAGAATAGATAAAAACAATAGTTGAATATTGCTTTTTTGACCCCACATCTCTTTATGGTTTTTATAGTTCATATTTGTGATAGTTATACCATTTATAGTGCTATTCTATTAATCTAAAATCCTGATAATCTGACACGATGATCCAGCAGTTAATTCCACTATTTTACATATTTATTATTGCCTACGCCCCTGTGAGCCTTGCAGAGCCGTTGCCTGGCCTGGCTGCTCATAGCGAAAAGCTTGAACATAAACTGCATAGAGCCGTGCTTGCCAGGGGCGAGGATTATTTACCGAGGACTCGCCATCTCTCTGCTGCGGGACGAGCTATCTATACCAACCGATTGATCCTGGAGGATTCTCCCTACCTGATCCAGCATGCACATAATCCGGTCAACTGGTTTCCCTGGGGAGAAGAAGCCATGGCCATGGCAAAAAAAGAAAACAAACTTATCTTTCTTTCAATCGGTTACTCGACTTGTCACTGGTGCCATGTCATGGAACATGAAAGTTTCGAGGACAGGAAAATTGCAGAATTCCTTAATCAACATTTTATTGCCATCAAGGTTGATAGAGAACGACACCCTGATGTCGATGAAGCCTATATGCTTGCTGTTAGACTGGTCGCAGGCCGTGGAGGCTGGCCCATGTCCTCATTTTTGGCACCTGATGGGAAACCCTTCTATGGCGCAACCTATCTGCCACCAGATATCTTTACCGAACTCCTTGAAAAAATTAATACCTCATGGAATAAAGATCCAGAGCTCATTCTAAATCAGGCAAAAGAATTGAGTACGCTGGTGACACAGATCATGCAACACCAGAGTGATCTGAAATCACTGGAAGAAAATACCATTCAACTTACTGAAGAATATCTATTAGGCCAGATAAATGCCTTTACTGGTGGCTTTGGTGATGCTCCAAAGTTTCCCAGTGAACCTGCTTTATTATTTTTATTACAGATTGCTCAACGTCATAATAATCAACTATTGAATCAGGGCATTGAAACCACGCTGAACTTGATGTCACAAGGGGGCATCTATGATCAAATCGGTGGTGGTTTCCATCGTTACGCTACTGATGATATCTGGTTGATACCCCATTTTGAAAAAATGCTATACAACCAGGCACAACTTGCCCAAGTCTACCTGCATGCCTATCACATGACTGGAAAAGATAATTATGCACGAGTAGCACAACAGACACTCGATTATATTCTGCAACAGATGACATCAAATGAAGGTGGTTTTTATTCTGCAACAGATGCAGATAGTGAAGGAATTGAAGGTAAATATTTTGTCTGGCGAGCTGATGAAATCAGGGAGGTTCTTACTGAAGAAGACGCGACTTTGGCAATTGATCTGTTCTCTATCACTGAAAAAGGAAATTTTGAAGGACGTAATATCCTGCACCTGCCGGTTTCATTAAGTAATTATGCCTTGAAACATCATTTATCATATCAGGCATTGACGCAGAAAGTTGACAGCATCCGCGCCCAGCTTGAAGCATATCGTAGTCAAAGAGTTCCACCTTTACGTGATGACAAGATCCTGTTGGCCATGAATGGCATGATGATATCGACCCTATGTCTGGCTTCTTATGTGCTTGATGATCCTGCCTACAAAGATGCTGCAATACGTGCCGGAAATTTATTGTGGGAAAAACTTTGGCACGATGATTCCCTGTTCAGGGTTTATTTTGACGGTAGGCATTCTATTCCTGCGAAACTGGATGATTATGCCTATTTTATTCAGGCACTCATGGATTTATACGATATCGATGGAGATCCTGTCTGGCTACAGCGTGGCCGCAGCCTCGCCGACCTAATGACCGGGCACTTTCGTGATGCTGCACAGGGAGGGTTCTTTATGTCAGATGTAGAGAACGCATTGTTTGCCAACCCGAAAAGTTTGAATGACGGCGCCCTGCCCTCCGGAAATTCAGTCGCAATCATGGCATTGGCAAGCCTCGCGCTTCGTACAGGAGATCTTTCCTATCAGGATCATGCAAATGAGGCTTTACAGGCAATATCACCGGCTCCCGGTGAAAATATATTTTCTTCTGCTTCTTTATCCAGGGCACTGGATTTGCTGGTTTATGGCGAGGTCGGTAAATATCAATATGGTGCACGTGGTGCAGTCAAGGCTAGCGCAGAAATAAAAACCATCAAGGGAAATAAATTTATTGAGGTAAAATTACGGCTTGCCGATAACTGGCATATCAATGCTCATCAATCTAATATTGATCAACCTGATGTCGATCAAACCAATACTGATCAATTCAGGGCTATCGATATCATCCAGACATCCGTACACATTGATACAGATTATTCTGCAGCTCAACTGAACAAGATTATTTATCCTGAATCGATAAGGAAAAGATTTAGTTTTCTCGAGACGCCACTGCAAGTATACGAAGGTGATGTCATTCTGCGTGGTTCATTAGATATCGATGACAGTAGCCGCATGAGTAATATAGTCCCCGTGATCATCCAGTTTCAGGCCTGTAATGATCAGGTATGTCTGGCGCCGGAAGAACTCACACTCAGGGCTGTTATGTAAGATTATGATTCGACTTTCAAAATACTTCTGCAGATTATTTATCCCGCTCACCCTGGTCATAAACCTGCTTGCATGTGAAAACCCGGCTGAACATCAACAGGCTGTCGTTTTGTCAGGTCTTACTATGGGAACCACGTACACAATCAAATTAAATATTGCCGATACGAAGATCGATCGCGCCAGGATTTCAACAGAAGTTAATCAGCGACTGGATAAAATTAACGCCCAGATGTCTACCTATATGGAAACGTCTGCCCTCTCCATTTTCAATCAATCAAAGACACAGGACTGGGAAGAAATTCCGGTCGACCTTTATACAGTAATCGGAGAAGCTTTGAGGATAAACAAGCTAAGTTATCGTGCCTTTGATGTCACCATTGGTCCTGTTGTTAATCTCTGGGGCTTTGGTCCAGAAGCACAATTAGAGGTCATTCCAGATGAATCAACAATCAGGGAAGCACTGGATAGTGTTGGCTCCCAGTATATCCATTTACGCAAACCACCTTATGCGATAAAAAAAGACAGGGCAGATCTGTATATTGACCTTTCAGCCATCGCCAAAGGCTATGCCGTTGACGTGATTACCAATTATCTTGATGAATTGAGTATGAAGAACTATATGGTTGAGATTGGCGGTGAAATAAAAACCAGGGGCATCAATCCAGATAATAAGGTCTGGCATATTGGTATTGAAAAGCCTCTGGATGATCAGCGCTCCGTACAAACGGTCATCACCCTGAACAATACTGCTATGGCAACATCAGGGGATTACCGAAATTATTTTGAAGAAAACGGCATTCGCTACTCACACACCATCGATCCCTCAACGGGAAAACCGATCACACATAAACTCGCTTCTGTAACAGTTTTACATCCTTCAGCCATGACTGCAGACGCTATGGCCACTGCCCTGCTTGTGCTTGGCCCGGAACGTGGTTCCGAATTAGCACTCAGGGAAAACCTTGCTGCCCTGTTTATTATCCGCGATAAAGATAATTTTATTGAATTCATGACACCTCAATTTGAACATGTAATTGTCAACCCGGAATGAATGCACTGACATTTTTATTTGCACTGGCAATACTGGTCTGGTTCTGGCAAAACAGTTTACGTCTACGAGAAATTGCCATACACAAATGTAAAATTAGCTGCCGGACAATGGATCTACAATTACTTGATGAAACAGTTGCCCTGCATAAGGTTGCAATCAGCAGAGATAATCGTAATCAGGTTAAATTACTCCGTCGTTATCATTTTGAGTTCAGTATCGATGGGCATGACAGGTACCAGGGATCCATCACTTTTATTGGGCAGGCCATCGACCATATGCAACTTGACCATCCTGATGGGCAAATTATTTTACACTGTGATGAGGCGAAAAAACTGCATTAATAATTGTTATACTGTGCAAAGTACAAATTAAATTAATTAATTTTCGTCGAGGAACCCACAATGCCTTCATTTGATGTTGTCTCAGAGGTCGATATGCATGAATTCTCAAATGCCATTGATCAGACCAATAGAGAAGTCTCCACCCGTTTTGATTTTAAGGGCAGTAATTCACGCGTTGAACGCAAAGATGCAGAAATGACCTTGATTGCACCGGCAGAATTTCAGATAGACCAGATATTCGACATATTGCAAAATAAACTGGCCAAGAGAAAAATTGATACTGGCTGTCTGGATAAGGGTGATATCAAGGAATCAAATAACGAGGCAAGACAAATTATTATTGTCAAACAGGGACTGGATAAAGAACTGACAAGAAAAATTACCAAACTGATAAAAGAGTCAAAACTCAAAGTCCAGAGTACCATCCAGGGAGAACAGGTTCGTGTCACTGGTAAAAAACGGGATGATCTACAGGCAGTGATGGCTCTACTTAAAGATGCAGATCTGTCCCTGCCACTACAATATACAAATTTCAGAGACTGAAAGCCCTGTATGCACCCTGTTTACGATCTACATACACATACAACTGCTTCAGATGGAGAGCTTTCACCAAAAGCCCTGGTTATTAAAGCAAAAAGCAGTGGTGTTGATGTCCTGGCGATCACTGATCATGACTCGACTAAAGGTATTATCGAAGCCGAGAACGAGGCGCGCAAACAAAACATAAGACTACTTCCAGGCATTGAGCTATCAGTCTCATGGATGGATAAAAATTTTCATATTATAGGTCTTGGGATAGATCCAGATAACGAGAAATTAATAACGTCTCTTAAACAGACTGAAGAATTACGCGAGAACCGAGCAATCAAGATAGGCAAAAAACTGGAAATAATTGGCGTCACAAAAGCATATAGCGAAGCCAAAACACTGGCAGGCGACAATACACTTACTCGTAGTCATTTTGCCCGTGTCCTGATCAATCAGGGTTTTGCCGCTGACAGCAGAGAAGTTTTCAAAAAATATCTTGTTCACAATAAGCCTGGTTTCGTTAAAACAAGCTGGGTAGAAATGGAATCGGGCATCAACCTTATCAAAGATTCAGGTGGTGAGGCGATTCTTGCTCATCCGTTGCGCTATAACATCACGGCCAGCTGGCTTAGAAGGTTCCTTACCGCATTCAAGGAATCTGGCGGGATCGGCATTGAAGTTGTTACCGGAAGTTCAAATGCAGATGAAATAAATACTGCTGCTGCTTACGCCAGGCGCTTCGAGCTGTCTGGATCTGCAGGTTCTGATTTTCACGGCTATGACAATACCTGGGTTAAGCTAGGTAAACTGGCTGCTATGCCAGAATCGGTCACGCCGGTATGGGAAAAGTGGGAAGGATAGTTCTGTAATAACAGATTTCTATCTAAAAAAATAAATCTATTCCCTTTAATTATTTTAAACATTACACGTCAATAGAACAATGCAACAAATAAAAATACTCACTTATATCATATTACTAAGCTTAGCTAATTCCACAATACACGCGCAAGAAACCGGGATTCATTCAGCGCTTAATGGCGAATGGATTTTCGAGGAGAAACTGAGTGATGACACAGACGAACAAATTGAAAAGACAATAAAAAAAGCAGGTGGAAGAGCAACCAGAAAAAAAGGCAAGGGTCGTTACAAAGGAGGCCCGGTGGAACAGGCCATGTATGATCATATCTCATATGACGAAATGTTAACCATTAGTTACAAACAACCAGAATTTCGACTAACTTATGATGAAGGTTTTAATAGAGTATTCCATACTGATGGTCGAGGTCGCTCTGTCAGTGTTAGCGGAAAAAGCGCTGGCGACAATAAGGACTTTTCGTTTGCGAGTTGGGTAAATGAAAATAAGTTTATTGTAGAATCTCGCCCTCGTGATGGTGGGAGCATCGCCGAAACCTATTCACTTTCGGCAGATGGGAACCAACTGACGGTGGAATTACATCTAGAACCCTTATCCTTTAGGTATCCCATAGAAATAATTCGTGTCTACAAAAAGGCAGAAAATAACCCTGCGGTTATTCAAAAAGGGGATAAAAAATAATTTTATCCCCCCTTTTTTGCATATTAATTATTTTTTGCGATCAATTCTTTATTTTCTTTCCATCTAACATCTTAATCAGAAATACTGTTTTCTCATGCTCTTAAATTTTTCCATCCAGCCCCATCTGATAATACTTATGGACAATCTCATCCTGATTTTCCAGTAACCAATCAATGTCAGGTTCATTATTCATTGCCTTATGAATCGCAGCAGCAGTGGCCTTACGATGAATATCAAACAGGATTTTATGATCAAGATTATCATCAATTGCCACGGAAGGGTTCAACCAGACAGAAATAATAATTCCCAGATCATTCGCTTTCTCTTTTGGAATATCACCGTTTCTAACTGCATCAAGCACACCATTCGCAGTCGCCCCTTGTACAGTTCCCATCAGGATATTGGTATATCTCTCATCTTTGACGGTTACTTTACTTACCATCAAAGTCGACGGCCTGACCATCACATCAGTATTTAAAATGGCCAGAACACGCGTATGACCCTTAACCTGATCCCCCAGCAAATTTGCAAACGCTGTACCAAATGGCCCATCCAGTTCACCGATGATGACTTCCGGCTCAGCTGCAGTACCTGGTGGTCCACCTGCAACCAATGCTTCACCTACTCGCATAACAATACGATCACTCATGTAATACTCTCCTCAACAATATTTAATGAAATAATGAATCTGGATTTACACAAACCACCTGGAAATATACTAGTCTGAATCTCTCAACTTGTGATGATCGGTACCGCTGATCTGACCAGCAATATCTGCGAATAAATCATCGGCAGCTTCCTGTGTCTTTTTCCTTGCGGCCTCTGTACGCTCCCTGATTCGTTTGATATGTTCTGCTTGGGATTCTCGTCCTTCAAACTGTTTTTCTCTCTCAACTTCTTCTTCTTTCCAATCACTAAGTTCAGCTTCCATTTGCCTGTTTAACCTTTCTTCTTCTTCCTTTTGTTTTAAAAGATCTTCTTCATTTCCTTCTTTTGCGGCTACTGTAATTTTTTCTTCATGTTGCGCGTCATCCAGGGCCCTTTTTGCTGCTTCAAGTTTTTCTTGTGCACGCTTCATCTCATCTATCAGGGATTCATCATCCTTATTCCCTTGAGCAATCTTCTCAGCCTGTTTTGCTTTTAACTTATCTGCATCCTTTTTTGCGGCTTTCCTCTCTCCTTCTGCGGCATCCTTGACCTTACGAACCTCATCTAATTTATCTCTGATTTGTTGTGATTCTTTTTCTAATTTCGATCTTTCGGCCTTAAGTTCGGCCTGTAGTTCTGCTTTTTCCTTTTCAAATTGCTCTTTGTATTCCTCGATAATTTTTTCTGCTTCTTCTTTTGCAGCAACACGCCCGGCTTCTGCAACCGCCTTCTCCCTTTTGGCCTGTTCCAGTTCTTCGTTATTTTGCGCTATTTTTTCTGCAAGTTTACGCTTTTCTTTTTCCAACAAGGCCTTTGCCTTCGCCTTGACACTCTTTTCCAGCTCGGCTTGTTTTATTCGCTGCTGTTCTGCTTTTTCTTCAATCTTCTTCTTCGCTTCCTGAACACTGTCTTTCAAACTTCTTGCTTCATCCAGTTCACGCCTGGATTCCTTGGCCTGCTTTTTAAGTTGTTCGCGTGCCTTCCTGATTTGTTCTTCGGCCCTGGCTTTCATCTCCTGAAGCTTTTTCATTTCTTCAGCGTTTTTTGAATAAATTTCTTCCAGTTTTGCCTTTTGTTCATCCATCCGGGATTCAGCATCTTTCCTGGACTTTTCAATCTTTATGATTTCTTGCTTACGTGTCTTGTCAAGATCATCTTCGGCAAATTTTTTCTGCCTTTCAATTTCGACTCTTTCCTGCTCAAGTCTCTTTTTCTCTGCCTCTAATGCTTCCTGCTTATTTTTATCGTCTCGTTCTTTTCCTTCTTTCTGTTTCTTTTCTGCCGCTTCAATCTGCATCTTGTTTTTGGCCAGGTCTGTTTCCAGAACAGATGCCTTGACTGCGGTATCGGTAACATCATCAATGGCCTGTTCAAGCCTATCAACAGGCTCTTCGACAGGTTTTTCTTGTGTTACTTGTTCTGCTGCTGGTGCAGCATCCTCAGATGCTACTTCCTCAACAGTTGCTCTGGGATTCGAAACAAGACCGCCTTGAAGATAAGACACATGAATTCCAGCCTGTGTTAGCAGAAATGCAGCAGCCGAACTTCGACCTCCTGTGTCACAATAAAGGATGTAATGAGTATCTGTGTTAAATTTATCCAGTTGCACACGTAAAACATTCAAGGGAACATTGGTGCTGGTTCCTATATTTGATTCTTCATACTCTTTGGCAAATCGTACATCAACCCATCCGCCGCCTTCGCTAACAATTTTTTGTGCTTCTTCAAAAGATACCGTGCTTAACGATGGTTTTTTGATCAGATCTACAAAATGATCCTTACTTAGTTGCATCAAAACACCATCTGTTAGCATAGTAATCGTGGCGTTCCTGGTAGCATCAGTCAGTAGTGCTTCTTCACCAAAGCTATCACCCATTGATAACTCAGCTAACTTAACCGGGTTTTCTCCTTCTCTGGGAACCCTGGTGACTTCACAGGTCCCTTCCTCAATGATGTAATAATTATCACCCGGCTCTCCCTGCTTTATTACCGTATCACCCGCATTAAATGCAACTGCCTCCAGGTAGGCGAATAACTGCTGGATATTGGCCAATGGCAATCGAGCAAACAATTCCGACTGCAACATCTTCGTCATCCAGTCACCGGAGTCCTCTTCATCTATGTTACTGACTTCCATTTCATCGCCTGTACCTTCTATATCCGCTGCTTTATTGCCTTCATGCACCATCATTCTGTCCAGCGTACCTCTATCGAGCCTTAAAATTGTTACAGGAGTTTTTGCCTTGGCCGAGAATTGTCTTGGTTGTAATTGTGCGATGGCATATCTGGCATTGTCACTACCACCAATGATTGTGCTCTGAACATGTTTATTGGCGATTAATTCCAGCTCTCCTGCCAGAACATAATAAGAGTAATTATCTTCATCACCTTCCTCGAAAACGAATTTTTCCTTTATAAATTCAAGGAGCTCTGCAACCTCAAGCAAATCATTTTGCGCACTCGATGACAGGTCACTGATTGGAATGAGTTGTTTAATAATTGCTTCGAATTGTTCTTTTTCTGCGGGCATGTCTTTAATTTCTTTTAATCATTCAATAACGGCGTATATTTACGCCTTTGATTATATAACTGAATTAGCGTCTAATCATACAGCAATCAAACACTTATATCTAAGAGACATGTCTGAAATAAGCCCAGAAATAAGCCCAGGAATCATCTCGAAAATCAGCCTTGATAATGTCCTGCAGCTGCCTTTAGAGGTAAATGTAATTGCAGGACTCATAGTCTTTACCGGCCTGTTATTAGCCATGATATCTTTTGCCAGGCTCAGGCAGAAGCGACTGCTATCAGCTGGCATCTACAGTTCATTCAGCACAGTACTGTTGCTAGTGGCTTTGGCACTGATTGCACTGTCCATAAATCTATATACTTATCACCGAATCAATCACGAGCAGGATATCGCGGAAATTTTATTCAAGCAATTAGGACCCCAACATTATCTGGCCACTATCTATTCGGACGACGAACATCAGAATGAAGAGTACATAATAAAGGGAGATGAATGGCAGCTTGATGCACGAATAATTAAATGGAAACCACCGGTTTATCTTGCAGGACTGGATTCTCTTTACCGCCTGGAACGAATCTCAGGGCGCTATCGAGATGTGGAAGAAGAGAAAACAGCAAATCGTACCGTTTATTCACTGACAAAAAATCAGGGTCTGGATATCTGGTCAATCACAAAAAACCACCCTGCATGGTTACCCTGGGTTGATGCATATTATGGATCGGCAACCTATCTGCCTATGAATGATGGCGCTCGATTTAAAGTTACTTTAAGTCAGACCGGGCTTCTCGCCAGACCCATCAATGAACCCGGTGAGGAAAGTATTCAGTTTTGGGACTGAAGAAGCTCAGATTAATTTGTATATATCATTTAAAACTGATTTTGAAAATGACACCTTTATTTTGCGGAAGATTGTTTGCTGTTATTTCTGCGTGATGAAACTCTGCGATTAACCTGGCAATATGCAGTCCCAGTCCAAGATGAGGCTGCTCATCTTTCTTTTGCCTGAATGAAACCATTGAATTGAATAATTGTGCCTTCATTTCAGCTGGCAGGACTGAACCATAATTTATAATACTTATCTCTGTTGTTTTATTTTCCTGCAGAATAATTTCGATTGGCGTTCCTGGCAGACTAAAATCGACCGCATTGCTGATTAATTTATCCAGCATTTGAGTAAACAAATCGGCAGAAATATTTTTTTCTATTTTGACCGAAGGTGTCATGACCTTGAAATCAGACTCAGGATAAACCAGATGATAACCCTCACCCCAACGACTGATAAGCTGTGTTAAATCAACGGATTCAAGATCAGCAGTTTGCAATGCCTGCTCAAGCCTGGCTGCTTCACTTAATCTCAATACCAGTACATTAAGTCTTTTAATTCCATCTTGTGCTCGCTCAAGGTATTCAGATCTCTTGTCTGGATCATCTGACTGCAAATTATCCAATGATGATTGCACAACGGCCATCGGTGTTCTCAATTCATGGGATAATTTACTGGCAAGACTTTCCAGATAATTATTATATTCCTTGAGCCTCTCCAGCATACTGGCATAACTTCTGGATAAGTCACCTATTTCATCACTGGCACGACTCTCGGCAATTTTGCCAACCACCCTGCCATATTCATCAATGGCTTCACTGGCATCCAGACTCAAACGGCGTAGCCTGAATGACAAACGTGTTGCATAAATAAGCAGTGTTATGGTGATGATAAAAAAAACAAGCATTGTTTTATTAAACAAACTCACCAATGCACTTCTTTGCAACATTAATATACTGTTTGTTGTTTCCTCTACAACAACTACACCTCTAACTTCATCATCTATCCATATCGGTGCCGCTGCTGAGACAATAATTGCTTTACCGTCTGGAGATACCCGCCAGCGTGATGTTACAGATCCCTGCAGAGCCAGCATTACTTCTTCGCCCTCCAGCCTCGAAGCACCTGCCAAATCGTCTTTAAAGTTTTTGGGTGAAATCGGGAGAATAAGTGAATAAAAAATATTTAAAGACTGATCAGAAAAATCTTTCTGTAATTTACCCAGGGTGGATAGAACCTGTGCAGCACTGTCCAGAACCCAGACACGCCGCCCATCCCTGTCATCCAGCCGTGATATTACTCTTTCAATATCACTGGACGGTTTGAGTAATCGGCCGGGCATAATTGATGTGTAAGCACTAGCAGTTCCTACACTGGATTCGACCATGTCACCCCCGGAATCTTCAATACTCCTGACGACGAACCCCAGCCGTTCATTCAGCAAATATAAGGGCAGCGATATTTCCAGATTATAGCCCGTCTCTGTTTGCTGCCACTCTGCAGAAATATTTGTCACATGCCTGACATGCTCTTTCTCTTCGTACCATTCATCAATCACTGTATCGATTTGAAAGGGATTAAACCTGCCGGGTGCTGAGGTAGCAAAGTAATAGCGTCGCTTGACCGAATATTCGTCAGCGATGACAAGCTCTACGTGATCACTATTCAGGATTACATCATCATTTGGCTTTTGATAGCTAACGCGTGGATCCTGAACCTGTAACAATATCTGCAGATTATTCCCCTGCTGACCGAGGATAAGTTTAAAGCTGAGTTGAGCCTTTTTATCTTTCTCATTCTCCTCCTGATAGACCTTTGACCAGGCTAGATAATCTAGCCAGTCATCTGTGTAACCATCCAGTTGAATTGGTGTTTGTAATTTTTGAATAAAAAGAGAATGTTCGGCGCTGTCATGCGTATAAGGAAATAAAGTATATTGCTCATGCAATGGTCCTGCTGCTGCTCTGGCAGCATCCATCAATGATGATTCCAGCCCGGTTCTTAAATATCTATCAAGTTCACGCAGATACTCATAACCAAGTAATGGAATACTTAAAACAGCAAGTGACAGAATCAGTAACTTCAGGCGGATGGTAAATCTTACTTTCTTCATCTATGAATCATCTATCCTGGAACCCGTAGTTGAACTCGTTTTAGTGTGCTTTTTTCAGGCTCAGTTGTGCCGACTAAAAAGCCGCACATTACCATTCTATGTAAGGCTTTTGCCGTCAAACAAAAGAGTCTGAAAAATGTGCAATCAAGTGAGTAGGCATATTCACCCAGCGGATGAATAGTTAAAATACAACAAGAAAGTGATTTACAATGCATCATAATAATTATATGCCGGTCAACTGCGGATTCCAGGATTACATGTTCCAGCGATAACCCATACCATACATGGTTTCAACACATTCAAACTCCTTGTCGATCTCCTTGAATTTCTTCCGGATCCTTTTCATATGCGACGTCACTGTACTGTCATCTACAAATATATTGGCTTCACTCATTAACTGATCTCGATTTTTCACATGACCTGGAATTCGTGCAAGTGCATGCACAATCCAGAATTCTGTGAGTGTAAGATCGACCCGCTGTCCTTTCCATTCAACCAGTAAACAATCAACATCAATCATCAAATCTTCATGAATGATACGTTTATTCACCTGATCATTCTCTTGCATTGCTTTGACACGTCGAAACAAGGCAGCAACCCTGGCTAATAGCTGATGAATGTTAATGTCCTTGGTAATGTAATCATCCGCCCCCAACCTCAAACCCGATATCGCATCAAAATCAGAATCACGGGCAGTTAAAAATATAATCGGCAAGGTTGATGAAAGGCTTCTTAATTCCCTGCATATTTCAAATCCTGCCTCTGCATCATCGCCCAGTCCAATATCCAGTAATACCAGATCTGGTAAACCTGATTTAAAAGCCTGCATAGCAGCATCTTTATTTTCATAGGCTGCCACTTCGTAATTCTGCCGCCTGAGTGCATCTGCATAGTTCTCACGTATGCTGAGTTCATCTTCTACTAATACAATATGTTTACCCATTATTAATCCCGGTTTTCCAGATTGCCTGGTCTGATTGGCTTTTCTCTACTGTAACTCAATAAAGTGTCTGGTTGTTGACTGACACTGTAATTTCCATATTTCTGCCACATTTCGCCAGCACATTTCCTTAATTGAAACTCTCTACTGTCAACATTCAAGTCTTTAATGGGTGACAGGTAAATATTCTATTGATTCAAAAAAGGTATTGAAATGAAACAACAAAACTCAGTATTAACCAGCACCTTGCATTGCATCCTTGCCGGTTTCTTTAGTGGTTTTTTTTTCAATATCATCATGATATTCATCATCATGCTTTCATCTAACAGGCTCAATGCAGCTCCCCTGGAAGAAAACCTGCATGATGATCTTGTCAGTAAACAGGTAGAAGAAGTTAAACCAGGAAATATCAAACCTGGAAACGTCAAACAGGGGACCTTGCTGTTTAAAACCAGTAACAATCTAACTCAGGAATATACACTGTGCCCCACCCTGCACACGGATGTGCATATCCAGATCACAGGTATGATCGCCAGGGTAACGGTTAAACAAAAATTTCATAATAATAGTACTGACTGGCAGGAAGGAATTTATGTTTTCCCACTGCCCGAAAATGCCGGCATTGATCGACTACGCATGCATATCGGTGATCGCATCATCGAAGGCCAGATTAAGGAAAAGCAACAGGCCAGGAAAGAGTATCAACAGGCAAAGATCGAGGGTAAACGAGCCAGCCTTGTTGAACAGGAAAGAGCAAATATCTTTACCACATCAGTCGCGAATATTGGCCCTGATGAAAACATCATGATCGAAATCGCCTATCAACAGCCAGTTCGTTACCAGAATGAAACATTTAGTTTGCGTTTCCCCATGGTGGTTGCACCCCGCTACATCCCGGGAAAAACTGTTGTCACAGGTTTTGAGGGGACCGGTTGGTCATTGAATACCGACCAGGTTGCCGATGCGTCAAGAATCACCCCGCCTGTGTTGGATCCTGGTCAAGACCTGGAGAACGGATCAGAACATGCCTCTGCCAATCCCGTAAGTTTAAGCATAGATCTGGATGCGGGTTTTTTGCTCAGTAATATTGACAGTCCATTTCACCCGATTGATATCGGCATCCCTGACAAAACAAAATATTCGATTCAATTACAACACAGTAAAGTCCCCACCAATCGTGATTTTGTCCTCAACTGGAAGGCGGAGGCTGGAAAAGCACCCACAGCAGCCCTGTTTACTGAAGAAAAAGATTCAGACATCTACTCATTGATCATGCTGCTACCACCTGCCAGTGAAACATCCCCTGTCCTGCATAGAGAAGTTATTTTTGTCATCGATACTTCAGGCTCAATGTCAGGTCCATCGATTGTTCAGGCAAAACAGGCCCTGAACCTTGCGCTTGACCGCTTAAAGCCGGGGGATCGATTTAACATCATCCAGTTTAATTCTTACACAGAAAAACTATTTCATTTTCCTCAACCGATATCTCATCACTCTTTACGACAGGCACATCTGTATGTCGACAACCTTGAGGCACAGGGTGGAACAGAAATGGCACCTGCATTAAGTGCGGCATTATTAAAACAGGGCAACAATCCCAATGAAAAGAATTACGATATCAGGCAAGTTATCTTTCTCACAGACGGCAGTATAGGTAACGAAGATGCATTATTTAATATCATCCAGTCACAATTGGGTGACAGCCGATTATTTACCATTGGTATAGGCTCCGCACCAAATTCACATTTTATGCATCGTGCTGCCAAATTTGGACGCGGAACACATACCTATATCGGCAATGTCTCTGAAATACAGACAAAGATGGAAACCCTGTTCAGTAAGCTTGAGAGCCCTGTCCTCACCAATATCCATATTCAATGGCCTGAAAATTGTGTAAAAGGAGATTGTATTGTAGAAAGCTATCCACAGAATATTCCAGATCTCTATCTTGGTGAACCTCTGCTGATCAGTAGCAAATCAGACTCACTGCCTGAATCCCTTATCATCACCGGGGAAATCGCAGGTGAAACATGGAGTGCCTCACTTAATCTAAAGGGAGGTCAAAAAGATTCAGGTATTCCGTCGATATGGGCACGCAAAAAAATTGCCACATTGATGGATCAAATACGCCAAAACCAGAATACAGAGGGTGATGAAGTAGAACAGCTCCGAAACAATATTATCGAAACTGCACTCACTCATCACCTGGTCAGCAAATACACCAGCCTGGTCGCAGTCGATGTCACACCTGCAAGAACCAGGGAAGCACTACTGAATTCTAATGCCCTGCCCGTAAATCTGCCCGAGGGATGGGATCACAAAAAAGTTTTCGGACAGCTGCCAGCCACAGCAACAAATGCACCCTTTGCATTCCTCAGTGGCTTACTCATGTTATTCACTGCATTGTTTCTGTACTTAACCCGAAAACATGTCCTCAACGTTTAAATATATAAGCTTGAAGAGTTTACTGTTTGTCCTCCTCCTCTGCGGCATGTGGCAGATAGGCAGCGCGTCCTATATCCACGCCAAGGCAATCCTGGCGCAAGTTCTCCTAGAGACAGCCTGGGATAAAACAGTTCATCATGGTCAACAGGAGGTGAAACCCTGGCCATGGGCAGATACATGGCCCATCAGTCGTCTGGGTGTGCCAGGTCTTGGAATCGACCGCATCGTCCTGGCCGGAGCGAGTGGGTCCTCACTTGCTTTCGGTCCGGGACATCTTTTTGGCTCATCCTTACCAGGGCAACAGGGCAATACTGTGATTGCCGGACATCGAGATACTCATTTCAGATTTTTAAAGGACATTCAACAAGGAGAACTCATCCAGCTGCAATCACTCAGTGGAAGGACGATCGAATATGAAGTAAGTGAAATTATCATTGCCCACGAGAAACAGGCTGAATATCTCGCTGACACACCCGACAATACATTGACTCTAATTACCTGCTATCCCTTTAACGCCATTCGCCCAGGTGGGCCATTGCGTTATCTTGTAATTGCAAAACAACAGTCACCTGTTGTTAATACTGCAGTCGTTCACATGTAGCATGTTTTAAATATTCTTACTGTTAAGCAATCCCAGTTCGATTAAAATCTGTTCTTTTTGCATCTTTAGACAAGAGGAGAATCCCGATGGGAGAAATTGCTACAGGACTATTTATTAATCTTTTCAGTGCGGCTGTTGTTCTTGTCGCAGGAATTTGGGCAGCCAGATTAATCAGGAAACTGCTTGTTTCTCTAATGGAGAAAAAAGAAATCGAGCCAATGCTCATATCATTTGCCGGCAGTATCACCTACATAGCACTGATCGCTTTTGTGATTATTGCAGCATTGGGTCAACTTGGTGTACAGACAACTTCATTCATTGCCATCATCGGTGCAGCAGGCTTGGCTATTGGCCTATCTCTTCAGGCATCGCTTTCCAACTTTGCATCGGGGGTCATGATTATTTTCTTCCGCCCTTTTAAAGTCGGTGATTTTGTAGAAGCTGGTGGTGTCAGTGGCGTGGTAGAAGGCATTCAGATTTTCTCAACACAAATGAGAACCGGTGATAACAAGGCCATTATTGTTCCTAACTCCAGTATTACAGGAGGTAATATTACTAATTATTCTGCCAAAGACACAAGGCGTATCGACCTGGTATTTGGTATCGGTTATGACGATGACATCAAACAAGCCAAATCCATACTGGCGGATATAGTCAAAAAAGAAAAACGTATTCTGACAGATCCCGAAACACTGATTGCGGTGTCTGAACTGGCCGACAGTAGCGTGAACTTTATTGTACGTCCCTGGGTTAAAAAAGAAGATTATTCGAGTGTTCGTTATGCCCTGACCGAGGCCGTCAAATTACAATTTGATAAGGAAGGTATCTCGATCCCTTATCCACAACAGGATGTACATATGCATCAAACCAATCTACAGAAGGATGCTGCGTAAATATCACCAAATAGTATATGTTTAACTATAGTTCCCATCCAGGCGGGTACGGTGCGTAACCGTACCTCGCCAAACCCTTACTGATTATATTTTCAGGCCAAAATCGATTCTCTGGTTCCCCACAGTTGACTATACGCTTCATACATAAAGCTTCTCGCCATTCATACTTGTAAAAATATTTTTCTACAGGACTGCGATTCGCCTGGAATTGAACCAGCCTGACCGGGGAGTAGGTTTGTTCGCCAAACCCGGTACCTGCCTGCGGTGCCGAACGTGACTCTGACCTGGCTAATGAATCCTCGGCCTCCATCGCAGAAGATTTATCTGCATCACCAATGGTCTTGTTCAATCTGGAACGCAGGCTTTTTGGTACCATTTTCTTCGGTTTTTCATTAAATACGGCCAGCGCGATCACACCCATTGCAGATTTATCACCAAAGGCCTCTGCATATGAATTTTCTGCTGCCGTAAAAAAGAAACGATGTACCTGATTTTGATCTGTACGCCAACCATCAAAAACAGCCTGTCCATAAGGTTCCAGGATGTACATCCTTTCCGTGGAATTCAGATGAGACTTCTGGCCGGATATTATGTTACGACCATCAACAGCAACCACCAACCCAATACGCCTTTGATTCAGATTACGCACACGAATCTTATAATTCTGACCATTTATGGCTTCCAGGTAGGCCCTGTTTACATTTCCAGCAGTAACGTGGTTTTGCGTAAGGTCGTAGACGGGATAAACAGAACCATCATCTGCAATGATATCTATTTGTATATTTTGATTTGATCTCGGCTCATGGGCACAGGCTTGTAGTGGAGAGACCACTGCCAGAAATAATAGTAACAGAGTTAGATTTTTCATATTTATCTCCTGATTGAAAATGCATATCGTTACGCCTGGTAACGCATGGGAGATAAAAAAGGGTTAATTTGGGAAACTCTGGTTAAGTCAGAGATTCCGCAGCATAAGGATGTGCTGCCATTTTTACTGGCTGTAAACCATTAAAAGTGAAGACAAATCGGCAGGACAGCCGATTTGCACAACACCTTGGTGTTGCCGCTTTGTGGTGAGCTACATGGATGCAGCGAGTGTTAACTGGAAATCGCATTTCCAGTTTTCGTAGTCTGACAAGCCATGGAGGGACTTGTTCAGACCTTCCTTTGAATAAAATATCTTTTGAATTAAATCATCTACGGCATTAATGCCCTTCGCTTTGATGCGTCAGGTAGACTGTCGCCATATAGAACATGGCAAAGGCGGTAAACAAACTCGAAACCACAGCCAGTATCACCACAAATCTGCTGTTCCATAATGCCTTTTCTAATAACTGTTCTACAAGGTTCATGATTATTCCCTAGGTTATGGGGATTTGAGTTAATTGAGAAATCAGGGTTAGTGTAGCACTAATGACTGGCACTAATATTTTCCAGAGGATGCCGCTGAACAGAAGAACGACAAGTATTATCAAGCCATAAGGCTCCAGACGTGAAAATGATATGGCCAGATTACGTGGCAACATTGCCATCAGTACCCGACCACCATCAAGAGGCAGTATGGGAAAAAGATTCAGTATCATCAAGACGATATTAATCGTGATACCGATATTACACATGATAAATAATAACTGTGCCAGATAATTCGGCTCATTTCCGAACAAGGTAATAACTTTTGCTGACATCGCCCAGAATAATAACATCAGGAAGTTCGCTGCAGGTCCTGCGATGGCGACAATGGCCATGTCTCTACGAGGATGTCCAAGATTTCGCCAGTTTACCGGAACCGGTTTCGCCCAGCCGAAGATAAAGCCACTGGCAAAATACATAATTGCTGGTACAACAATAGTGCCAACAGGATCAATGTGTTTTATCGGATTAAGTGTCAATCTTCCTATCGACTTTGCTGTTTGATCGCCCAGGCGACTTGCAACCCAGCCATGAGCCACTTCATGCACCGTCACCGCAAAAATGACAGGGATCACGAACACAAACAGTGTTGAAATCAGATTCAGCTCAGGCATTTCTGTCAGTCATGTTTTGTCTTGCTGACGATACCTTTAAAATCATACGTATCTGTATCTGCTAGATGTGAAGGGACAATGGTTTGCATACTGGAGAAGATGGTTTCGATTCGTCCTGGATGGTTTCTGTCCCAGTCCTGCAACATGTCCTTGATCACCTGTCGCTGCAGATTATCCTGTGACCCACATAGTGTGCATGGAATGATGGGGAATTCCTGTTGTTCTGCATATTCCTTAATATGTTTTTCCTTGCAATAGGCAAGCGGCCTGATAACAATATTTTCTCCATCATCGCTTAATAGTTTCGGTGGCATGGATTTAAGCTTGCCACCATAAAACATATTCAAAAATAGTGTCTCAATAATATCATCACGATGATGACCTAATGCAATCTTGGTAAATCCATTGCGTTTGGCGAAGGTGTAAAGAATCCCGCGGCGCAATCGTGAACATAAACCGCACATGGTTTTGCCTTGAGGGACAATATCGGTGACGACACTGTATGTGTCCTGTTCAAGAATGTGATATTCAAGCTGTGCCTGATCAAGATATTCAGGCAAAACATGTTCAGGAAAGCCAGGTTGTTTTTGATCAAGATTAACGACGACGAGTTCAAAAGAGATTGGGGCACGCTTTTGCAGCTGCTGCAGAATATCCAGCATGGTATAGGAATCGGCACCACCGGACAGGCAAACCATCACCCTGTCGCCTTCCTCTATCATGCCAAAATCTTCTATGGCACGACCAACCTCATGTCTTAATTTCTTTTGTAGTTTATTGAAGTCCCTGGTCTCTCTACCCAGGTTTTCTGTGCCATGTGTTTCTGTTCTGTGGGCTACTTTTCTCAAAACACGTTCCATGGGTTTATTAAATATTAGCTGATGCACATGGATAGGATTCATGCAATGCCTGTGTTGCGAGAATATAGGCATCTTCATTCAGACGCTCAGGCACACTATTCATCCAATTGGTAACTTTATCAGTTACTTCTTCAAGACCGATTACATTTGGATCTATACAAAAAAGTTTATTGCCAGGTTCCATCTCCTGTAGTGCAGCCAGGGTCTGGACCAGGCCAAACATATATTGCATACAATATTGATTAGGTTTGCCGGGCAAATAGCCTTCACTACATCCGTCAACCAGCTCCTGACCGCTGAGTATATCTTCCTCTTCTTCAGCATGGACAGAAACTACAGCAAGATTCAAAAACAACATCATAAAAACTATAAAACTGATTTTTTTCATTACACATCACTCATATAAAACATATAAAAAGGCACATAAATTAGATCGGCGATTGTATCACATGAACTATCCGGCTATTCACGACCGCGCAACCATGACTAATAACACAATAAATATTACGACAGCAGTAACTGGAATGAATACACCTGCCCAATCAGGGTTTTCTGCCTGTCGGCTCTTTTCCATCGCAGCCTTGGCACCCGGCCAGAAAAAAAACAGTATTAATAGTCCACAAATGCCCAGTAAAACCTGTTCCCAAGCAGCCATTCTTTCACCTTCACGATTCGACTTTGTTTGATTATATAAAGTTCCACCATATTTTCATATCACTGCCATATTTAGGCCACATTGTTATTGCATTATACAACTCACATTAGAACTGTCTGGAGTCAACATGAAAAATACAAACACCGCTTTTAAAGACGAATCAATCTTTGCATCTACAAGCAGTCATGGAAATCAGATTCTGCAACATCAGGTAACGGATTCTCCTGTTTACCTCAAGGGCGGCATTCAGAAATATCAATATTTCGTTGCAGAACAACAGAAAAACATTGAACAGTTAATTACCCTGAAATTACACATGGAGCGAACAGGGAAGATATGTCCAAAGGCATGGCATTGGGGGCGCTTTTATAAATCATTTCATCCCATGCATGAATCATACTGGTTGACTACATGGTGGGAAACTACGAATGATGAAAAACGGCTTCGATTTAATCAACAACTAAACTATCTGGCGAAACAAACTGTCCGCTTTAAAGAAGCATACAAATTTCTCCTGGAAATGGAAGACAGAAGCTGGCATTTTGAATCAATTAACCGAAACAAGATTAGTCCCTACTGCCCTCCCGCTAATATTAGGAAATTCAATCTCTGTTTATAGCTTTATTTTTTTTAATCGTAATGCATTCATAATCACAGATACTGAACTAAAACTCATGGCAGCAGCAGCAATCATAGGAGATAACAACAAACCAAATGCCGGATACAGAACACCAGCGGCTACTGGCACGCCTAAAGAGTTATAAATAAAAGCAAAGAAAAGATTCTGACGTATGTTACGCATGGTAGCACGGCTTAAAAGACGTGCGCGGACAATACCGCGAAGATCTCCTTTTACCAACGTCACCCCCGCACTTTCCATGGCGACATCAGTACCGGTGCCCATCGCAATACCAACCTGGGCCTGGGCCAGTGCCGGGGCATCATTGATGCCATCTCCTGCCATCGCCACTTTTTTCCCTTCAGACTGTAATCGTTTTATAACTTCTATTTTTTGTTCTGGCAGAACTTCCGCAATTACCTGATCGATGTCTAACTTTGAGGCAACAGATTCTGCAGTCGTTTTGCTATCACCTGTCAGCATAATAATTTCAATATTGTCTTTATGAAGTGCCGCAATGGCTTCCGGGGTTGATGCCTTTACTGGATCAGCGACACCTAATATTCCAGCAAGTTGATTATCAACAACAACAAACATAGCGGTCTGACCATCACGCCGCAATTCTTCTGCCTGTTCTATAAGATGTGCTGCATCAATTTTGAAGTCTTCCAGTAATTTTGAGTTACCAATTGCGACTTGTTTATCCTCGACTACTCCTGAGACTCCCTTGCCGGTAATGGAATCAAACTGACTCACTGCTGCGAGTGAAAGATTTTTTTCCTTTGCCCCGCTTACTATTGCTTCAGCTAAAGGATGCTCACTGTTGGTCTCCAGGCTTGCGCCCAAACGTAAAACTGACTCTTCATTAAATTCATCTGCGGCAATCACACTCATCAGTTTTGGTTTGCCTTCTGTCAGGGTCCCGGTTTTATCAACAACAAGAGTATCTATTTTTTCCAGGATCTCGAGTACTTCAGCATTCTTTATCAAGACACCAAGCAAGGCACCCCGACCGGTACCAACCATAATAGACATCGGTGTTGCCAGACCCAGTGCACAAGGGCAGGCAATAATCAACACGGCAACTGCATTGATCACGGCATGAGCAAGCCGGGGTTCAGGCCCCAATAAACCCCAGACGATTAAGGTTATGATTGCAGCAATAACAACTGACGGGACAAAGTATCCCGCAACAATATCTACGATTTTTTGAATCGGTGCCCGGCTACGTTGAGCCTCAGCAACCATATGTACAATCTGTGCCAATAGCGTATCGCTACCAACACGTTGTGCTTCCATCACCAGACTGCCAGTACCGTTGACCGTAGCACCAATAAGCTTGTCTTCAACATGTTTGCTAGCGGGCACAGGTTCCCCCGTTACCATCGACTCGTCTACCGAACTGCTGCCATCAATGACTACTCCATCAACAGGTATCTTTTCACCGGGACGTATTCGTAATTTGTCTCCTGGTTTGACATGTTCCAATGGAATATCTTCTTCATTACCATCTTCAGATATCAGTCTGGCTGTGTTCGGTGCCAAGCCCAGTAACATCTTGATCGCGGCATTGGTCTGACTGCGGGCACGAAGCTCCAGTACCTGTCCTAATAAAACGAGTGCGGTTATGACAGCTGCTGCTTCGAAATAAACGGGGATGATACCCATTTCATTTTGCACTGATGTTGGAAACATTTGCGGGAACAAAGTAGCAATCATACTGTAAGTCCAGGCAACACCAACACCCAGACTGATCAGGGTAAACATATTAAAATGCCGTGAAATGATCGAAGCCCATCCCTTGATAAAAAATGGCCAGGCACCCCATAAAACAACGGGGGTCGCTAAAACCAGCTCCATCCATTGCCGGGTTCGGGGTTGGATAATTTCGTTAAATATTTCCGGCCATAATTCAGATCCCATGGCACTGATAAATACAGGGAAAGCAAGAATGACACTAATCCAGAAACGCCGGGTCATATCAATGAGCTCAATATTCTCCTCTTCCACTTCCACCATAATCGGTTCAAGTGCCATACCACATTTAGGACAATCACCTGATTCATCTCGAACAATTTCGGGATGCATGGGACAGGTATATTGTGTTTTAGATGTTACAGAGGGCAAAGACAAAGGTTCCAGGGCCATACCGCACTCGGGACAACTTCCAGGCCCAATGTTCTTGACCTCAGGGTGCATCGGACATGTATAAATTGCATCCTTACTTGATGCTAAGGCAGGTTGATTCTGAGGTTTATGGCAACACTCATTCATGATTTTTCTTCAAATAATTTCTTCGAATAATAACCCTGATTTATACACTATTTTTTCGTGTTCCAATACGTTTGATATTAGATTTTACACCGAGTTGAATTGACGACGTCACTCCTGCGCATCCATGTGCCCGTGACATACATTACGTCCCTGTAAATAAAAAAGCCGCTCAGTGAGCGGCTCTTCCTACTACTCCATAAAGAAACACAAAAGCTAAATATTAGCTACCGCGTCCCTCTCCTCTTCCAACTCTTTCTGCGTGGTATCCATCTTCGCCTGACTGAATTCATCTATCTCCAGCCCTTGAACAATGGAGTACTCACCATTGCTACAGGTCACAGGAAATGAATAGGTTAAACCTTCAGGAATTCCATAACTACCATCACTAGGCACTGCCATACTGGTCCAGTCATCGTCTGCTGTTCCCATGACCCAGTCACGAATATGATCAATAGCACCATTGGCAGCAGAAGCTGCACTGGAAGCCCCACGTGCATCAATAATCTCGGCACCCCGTTTGGCGACCCTTGGAATGTAATCATTCTCGTACCAACTTCTATCAACCAGATCAAGCGCAGGCTTGCCACCAACCGTGGCCTGGCTCAGATCAGGATATTGTGTGGTTGAGTGATTGCCCCAGATGATCATCTTCTTGATGTCACTGACATCTGCATCTGTCTGTGCTGCTAATTGTGCCAGGGCACGATTGTGATCCAGACGCGTTAAGGCAGTGAAATTCTCTGGTTTTAGATCTGGTGCATTAATCATTGCCGTATTGGCATTGGTATTCGCTGGATTACCGACCACCACAACCTTGACATCAGGACTGGCATTGTCATTCAGTGCCTTACCCTGAACCTTGAAGATACCACCATTGGCTTCAAGTAAATCACTACGTTCCATACCCGCAGCACGCGGCTTTGCACCGACCAATAAGGCGTAATCAGCATCCTTGAATGCAGCATTAACATCATCAGTTAAAACAAAACCTGCTACCAGTGGAAATGCACAGTCATCAATTTCCATGACCACACCTTCCAATGCCTTCATAGCAGGGGTAATTTCTAATAATTGAAATATTACTGGCTGATCACTACCTAACATTTCGCCGGCAGCGATTCTGAATAATAATGAGTAACCGATCTGGCCGGCCGCTCCTGTTACTGCAACTCGGACTGGAGACTTCATCTTTGCAGCCCTCCTCTTTTTTTAGTTATGTTGTGAAAAAATATTATTGTTATTTACCGCTTATTAATCGGGATATAGTCGCGCTTTTCAGTTCCAACATAGAGCTGACGTGGGCGACCAATCTTGAATTCCGGATCTTCCATCAATTCCAGCCACTGTGATATCCAGCCAACTGAACGGGCCAGAGCAAACATGACCGTGTACATACTTGTTGGGATACTCAGGGCCTTCAAAATAATACCACTGTAAAAATCAACATTAGGATACAGCTTACGCTCGATGAAATAGTCATCCTTCAGTGCAATTTCTTCAAGCTCCATGGCAATGTCCAGAAGTGGCTGGTCTACTGTATCGACTGCTTCGATCAAATCATGACACATCTTACGAATAATGGTCGCCCTTGGATCAAAGTTCTTATAGACACGATGACCAAAGCCCATCAGACGGAAGGGATCTTCCTTGTCTTTTGCCCGGGCAACAAATTGAGGAATATTCTTAACATCGCCAATCTCACCCAGCATATTCAATACGGCTTCATTGGCTCCCCCATGGGCACGACCCCATAAGGTCACGATACCTGCGGTAATACAGGCAAATGGATTGGCCTCCGCACTACCCGCCAGGCGAACCGTTGAAGTTGATGCATTCTGCTCATGGTCGGCATGCAGGATCAACATCAGGTCAAGTGCCTTGACCGCGATTGGTTCTGGCTCGTAATCGCGCATCGGTACCGAGAACATCATATTCAGGAAATTCTCGACATAACCGAGATCATCACGTGAATACACAAACGGGTGTCCCATGGAATGCTTGTAACAATGTGCTGCCATAATGGGCATCTTGGCAATGATACGCTTGGCAGTCAGATCGCGATCTGCAGGATCATCGAGATCCATTGCTTCGTGGTAATAAGAGGATAATGCTCCTGTGACGCCAATCATCATGGCCATGGGGTGGGCATCGTAACGATAACCACCATAAAAACGCTCCAGATGCTCGTGCACCAGATTGCGCTTATTCAGATCTGCACGAAACTGATCATATTCAGTTTCTGTGGGTAACTCTCCATAGAGTAATAAATAACAAACTTCCAGGTAACTACTATTTTCTGCCAATTGCTCAATGGGATATCCACGGTGTAACAACACACCTTTTTCGCCATCAAGATAGGTAATCGAACTCCGGCAGGAGGCAGTAATGCCAAAGCCCGGATCTATAGTGAACATGCCAAGTTCTTTATGTAGCGCACTGGCATCTATGACTGGATCGCCATAAGTCCCCTCATGCACCGGGCACTCTAGTTGTTTACCGGTTTTATTATCGGTAATTGTCACCGTGTGAGACATCCAAACCCCCTCCAAAAACTGCAAATAGTTTATTTCAATTTCAAAAAAGTCGTTAAGCATACCTGCCAATACGGCATTGCAGCAATAGTGAATACTGTGCTAGTCCATTCAGTCTCTATGTTTTCTATGACAAAATCGTTAATTCGTCTAAACTTGACAGTGTATTTACAAAAACAACTTAAAGTTTCGGCTGCTACTCCTTGAGAAATGGAGAGAAACAGGGCAATTTATTATTATTTTTCTCTTTTCCGGGCGCTTTCACACGAATATACGCCGAAGTTGGCAGGCCTCAGCACACTAAGGATAACCTATGAATGAGTCAGTGTCTTCAATTCTGTACAGCGGTAACGCATGGTATATAGAAGAATTGTATGAGGCCTATCTGGAAGATCCGAAAAGTGTCAGTGACAGCTGGCAACTCTATTTCAAGACTTTACAACTTGCAGATCCCAATGCGCATCAGGATACTCCGCATTCACCCATACAAAAGGCCTACTCTGAGGCAGCACGGCAGAAAGCACACGCAGTCCCCGTAATCAGTATTGGTCCCGACGCTACTGCTCATCAAAAACAGGTGGCTGTGCTGCAGCTCATCAATGCCTATCGTTTTCGAGGTCACCGTCAGGCCGATCTTGACCCACTGAAACAATATGAAAGGCCCAATGTCCCGGAGCTGGATCCTGCTTATCACGAAATAACAGAAGCGGACATGGATACCATCTTTAATACCGGATCATTACATGCTGAAGATGAGATCCCGCTGCATGAAATCATCAAAATTATTCAAACCACCTATTGCCGATCCATTGGTGTGGAATATATGCACATCAATGAAACTGAGATCAAGCGTTGGATACAACAACGCCTTGAGTCCTGCCGTGCTACACCGAACTTCGAAAAACAGCAAAAGATTCGTATTCTCGAACGCATTATTGCTGCCAATGCACTGGAGGAATATTTACACACCAAATATGTAGGTCAAAAACGTTTCTCGCTGGAAGGCGGTGAAAGCCTCAATCCAATGCTGGATGTTCTGGTCCAGTCTGGAGGTATTGCCGGCATCAAGGAAATTGTCATCGGTATGGCGCATAGGGGGCGTTTGAACGTGCTGGTCAATACCATAGGCAAGAATCCTGAAGAATTATTTGAGGAGTTTGAAGGAAGGAATGTTCGAGATGTAGGGTCAGGGGATGTGAAATATCATCTCGGCTATTCATCCGATATTGAGACACCTGGAGGCAATGTACACCTGACCCTGTCATTCAATCCATCTCACCTTGAGATCATCTCTCCCGTCGTCGAGGGATCCGTTCGCGCACGGCAGGAAAGACGCAAAGACTTTGCAAGAGATCAGGTGCTTCCTGTCCTCATTCATGGTGATGCAGCGTTTGCGGGCCAGGGTGTGGTGATGGAAACCTTTAATCTTTCACAGACACGCGGCTATGCGACGGGTGGCACGGTACATATCATTATTAATAACCAGATTGGTTTTACCACCAGTGATCCACTTGATTCCAGGTCAACACTTTATTGCACTGACGTTGCAAAAATGGTGCAGGCCCCGATTTTTCATGTGAATGGTGATGATCCGGAGGCTGTTGTGTTTGTTGCGCAGTTGGCACTCGATTATAGAATGGAATTCAACAAGGATGTCGTCATCGACATGATCTGTTATCGAAAACAGGGTCATAGTGAAACCGATGAACCGTCAGCAACACAACCAATAATGTACCAACATATACGTCAGCATCCGGGGGTGAGATCCCTGTACTCGGATAAATTGATTACTGGAGGATTGCTTGATGATGAGGAAGTTGATGAGATTGCAGATAAATATGTTGCATCACTTGATGACAATAAAAGGGTCTCAGGCAAGCATGCTCAGAACATAGATACCGAATTTCATATCGACTTTACACCCTACATTGGCACCGCCTGGGATATACCCGTTGACACATCAATTGATGAGGCAGCTGTCCGAAAATTTGCAGAAAAAATTACGCAGCTCCCGGAGGATTTTCAATTACATAAAAGTGTCCAGAGGATCATTGATAACAGAGTTAAAATGGGAAAAGGTGAATTACCCATAGACTGGGGCTTTGCTGAAACCATGGCTTATGCCAGCCTGCTTGAATCGGGTTACCCGGTAAGGATATCAGGACAGGACAGTAGCCGAGGCACTTTTTTCCATCGCCATGCAGTCATCCATAATCAGAGAGATGGTGCCACATGGCTACCACTGCAACACATCAGTGAAGATCAGTCTAATTTTCTGGTCATCAATTCAACACTTTCTGAAGAAGCCGTGCTGGCTTATGAATATGGCTATAGCTGTGCCGAACCCAATACCCTGGTCATGTGGGAGGCCCAATTTGGTGATTTTGCCAATGGTGCACAGGTTGTTTTCGACCAATTTATCAGTTCATGTGAGGCCAAATGGGGGAGATATTGTGGACTCATCTGCATGTTGCCTCACGGTTATGATGGCCAGGGCCCGGAGCATTCTTCAGCACGGCTGGAACGTTTCCTGCAACTTTGTGCAGAGGAAAATATGCAGGTTTGTGTTCCCAGTACTGCTGCGCAAATGTTTCATATGTTGCGTCGCCAAATGTTGCGGCCCTATAGAAAGCCACTAATTATCATAAGCCCGAAAAGTTTGTTACGTAATAAGCTCTCTGCTTCGCCTGTAGAAGAACTGACTCAGGGCAAGTTTCAGACAGTCATAGGTGAAATTGATCAAATAGAGCCCAAAGCAGTCACCCGCCTGCTATTCTGCGCAGGAAAAGTTTATTACGATTTAATCGAAGGACGTCGTAATAAAAAAATAGAAAATATCGCCATTGCCCGTATAGAACAGCTGTTTCCTTTTCCAAAGAGTGAAGTCAGGGCAGTCATAGAAAAATATCCAAATTTGAAAGAAATCGTTTGGGTACAGGAAGAACCCAAAAACCAGGGCAGCTGGTATTACCTTCAGTCTCGCGGCACACTGATCGGATGCATCGATGATCATCATATTATGGGTTACGCTGGACGATTCTATTCAGCATCACCTGCAGTAGGTTATATGTCCAAGCATCTGCAACAACAAAAACAGCTCGTGGCTGACGCACTGCACCTGGACAAAATTGAGGTCACACACAGAAGAAATGTCAAGCTGACTTAGTTGGTGCCCAAAGGGTATAATTAAAGCTTACGTGAAATACGTTGAGTTAATGGTTACCTGTCAATCAAAGCTGAGGAAAATAAAGTGACTGTTGAAGTAAAAGTTCCTGTTCTTGCAGAATCCGTTGCCGAGGCAAATTTGCTTCAATGGCATAAAAAAGTAGGCGACACCGTTAAGCGTGGCGAGAACCTGATTGATATAGAAACAGATAAGGTCACGCTGGAAGTTGCCGCACCGACCAACGGTATTTTGACTGAAATTCTTAAACAGGATGGCGAAGATGTTGAAAGTGATGAACTGATTGCCAAAATTGAGACAACAAAAAAATCGACAGTTGCAAAACCTGAAGCAGGCTCGTCTGAAGAAAACACGCCTAAACAACATACGCTACTTGAACCTGAACCTGAGCCTGAGCCCAAGATAAACCCAGCACCTGAAATAGAATCTGAACCAGCACCAATAAAGCAAGCTGTTCCCGTTCAAGTTGAAGAAACCCCCAAATTGAGCCCCGCTGTCAGACATTTGTTGTCCGAGAATAAACTTCAGCCAAACGACATCAGTACACACAAGAATCCGGATCGAATTACCAAAGAAGATATTCTGGATCATCTGAAATCTGGATCTGGTCAGGATGCTCCTGCGTCCCCTGTGCCTGATTCAGCAGTTCCTGATTCAAAAGCTCCCGATTCAATAGCCCCGGTGCAGGAAGATGCCATACAGGAAAAAGTGACGCCAGAAAATATAGTCTCAGAAAGCATTAAAATAGAAAAACAGGCACCAAAAGCCACCACACCGACACCAGTGACAAGCAATACTAAGGAATCGCGCCCACAGGAACGCGTGCCCATGACACGATTGCGCAAACGTGCCGCGGAGCGACTGCTGGCTGCGCAACATGAGAATGCCCTGCTGACAACATTTAATGAAGTGAATATGCAACCCATAAAGGAGTTGCGTAATCGCTATAAAGAAGAATTTCAAAAAACCCACGAAGTTAAATTAGGTTTCATGTCCTTCTTTACCCGGGCCACTGTTGAGGCATTAAAAAAATTTCCTGTTATCAATGCCTCTGTTGAAGGTGAAGAGATTCTTTATCGAGGTTATTTTGATATTGGTATTGCTGTCAGCTCACCACGAGGATTAGTTGTCCCTGTACTCAGGGATGCGGACACACTTTCGCTTGCAGCAATCGAGTCAGGTATCTCTGAACTTGGGCAAAAAGCCGGTAATGGAAAACTCACCATTGAAGACCTCACGGGTGGAACCTTTACCATCACTAATGGTGGAGTTTTCGGCTCCTTACTTTCAACACCGATTATCAACCCTCCCCAAAGTGCCATCCTTGGCATGCACAAGATTCAGGATCGTCCTGTGGCAGAGAACGGAGAGGTTGTGATCAGACCGATGATGTATCTGGCACTAACATATGATCACAGGATTATCGATGGACGCGATGCTGTACAATTTCTGGTTACTGTTAAAGAACAATTAGAAGATCCGTCAAGACTCTTGCTGCAAATCTAGATTTGAGGATTTAAAGAAAATTAATGCAAAATTATGACGTCATTATTATTGGTGCCGGGCCAGGTGGATATGTTGCTGCTATTCGTTGTGCGCAACTGGGACTCTCTGTCGCCTGTGTTGAGAGCTGGAGTAAAGAAAATGGAAAACCTGCGCTGGGCGGCACCTGCCTGAATGTCGGATGCATTCCTTCAAAGGCCTTATTGGAATCGACGCATCACTTCGCTTATTTAAAAAATAATGCTGCAGATCATGGCATTAATGTTTCCGGTGCCAGTATGGATGTTAACAGGATGATCGCACGTAAGGACAAGACTGTTCATATCCTCACACAGGGCATCGCCAGTCTATTCAGGAAAAATAATATCGACATCTTACATGGTCGCGGACGCATCACAGCACAGGATAATTCAGGTCACTACCTGGTAGAGGTGTCACCTTCATCAACCGAGGATGAAAAAATAATTACTGCTTCTGCCAAGCACATCATCATTGCTACGGGCTCTGAACCCACGAAAATTCCACCTGCAAAGGTCGATAATGACAGGATCGTCGACTCAACTGGTGCCCTTGCCTTTAACGAAACACCCAGAAAACTGTGCATCATCGGTGCCGGGGTCATCGGTCTGGAATTGGGCAGTGTCTGGAGTCGCCTGGGATCTGAAGTGGTTATCCTTGAAGCCCTGGACACGTTCCTTGGGCCTGTTGATGATCAACTATCGGACGAAGCCTATAAAATCTTACGTAAACAGGGTCTGGACATCAGACTCGGGGCAAAAGTGACTGGCACTGGCTCAAACAATCAGGAAGTAATTATCATCTACGAAGATTCAGAAGGTAAACAACAGATCAGCGTTGATAAATTAATCGTGGCCGTGGGCCGGTCACCCAATACCGAGGGTCTTGATGCTGAAGCCTGTGGCCTGACTCTGGATGAGAAAGGCTTTATTGAAGTTGATGCTCAATGCCAGACCAGTCTACCAAATGTCTACGCCATCGGCGATGTTGTCAGAGGGCCTATGCTGGCCCACAAGGCATCAGAAGAAGGCGTGGCCGTAGCTGAAAGAATTGCCGGCCAGACAGATGGCGTGGCTGGCCATATTAATTATCAAACCATTCCCTGGGTTATTTACACCTGGCCGGAGATTGCCTGGGTCGGCATGACTGAACAGGCGCTTAAGGATAGTGGCATTGAATATAATATCGGTACTTTTCCCTTTGTTGCCAACAGCCGAGCCAGGGCCACGGGAGAGACAACGGGCATGGTCAAGATATTGGCTGACAAGCACAGTGATAAGATCCTCGGTGTGCATATACTGGGGCCAAACGCCTCAGAACTCATTGCTGAAGCCGTATTGGCCATGGAATTTGATGCCAGTAGTGAAGATATTGCTCGCACCATCCATGGGCACCCTTCCCTCTCAGAAGCTTTGCACGAAGCCGCTCTGGACGTTGATAATCGGGCTATTCACATCTGATTAGCACAGCTACTCCCCGTTCCTCACACCGCTTACCTGATTTCCCTTTTACGCACCAAGTTGGCGCTGGAGTCAATACCAAGATTCTGTTAAGCTTTCAGAGATTTTTGTGCACTGCAACGTAGATTGGAGAGCACGCCACACAATTATTATTAACACAATGTGAAACTCATTAAATTTGTGAGCATGAAGTGCCACATTATAATTTGGAGAAAGAGGAAATGTCAGAGAAAGTAGTTATCGTTGCTGCCGGCCGAACTGCAATCGGCACATTTGGAGGATCATTAGCAAGTGTACCAGCCCACTCACTGGGAGCTACCGTTATATCCGGTGTGCTGGAACAAGCTGGACTTAAACCTGATCAAGTAGACGAAGTTATCTTCGGTCACGTATTAACAGCAGGCACGGGTCAAAACCCGGCAAGACAAGCTGCCATCGCAGCGGGTATTCCAGAAACCACCCCTAGCATGACCATCAACAAGGTCTGCGGTAGTGGTCTTAAAACAGTTCATCTAGCCGCACAGGCAATCATGTGTGGCGATGCCGACATTATTGTTGCCGGCGGACAGGAGAATATGAGCCTGTCACCACATGTTCTGCCTAAATCAAGAGATGGCCAAAAGATGGGAGACTGGAAATTAAAAGACTCCATGATCGTTGATGGACTCTGGTGTGCCTTCAATGATTATCACATGGGTGTTACCGCAGAAAATATCGCCAAAGAGTATGATATCTCACGCGATGAGCAGGATGAATTTGCTGCCGCCAGCCAGAATAAAACAGAAGCTGCACAGGAAGCAGGTAAATTTGATGACGAAATTATCCCTGTTGAGATTCCTCAACGTAAGGGTGACCCAGTTGTCTTTAATAAAGATGAATTCCCACGTGCAGGTGTTACAGCAGAGAAACTCGGCAAGATGCGTCCTGCTTTCGATAGAGAAGGTACAGTTACCGCTGCCAATGCTTCAGGTCTGAATGATGGTGCTGCTGCTGTGGTTGTCATGTCAGAAAGCAAGGCCAAAGAATTAGGTCTGGAACCAATGGCCACGATTGCTGCGTATTCAAGCTCAGGTGTCAGCCCAGCCATTATGGGTACAGGTCCGATCACTGCGACTGAAAAATGTCTGGAAAAAGCAGGTTGGAAACACGAGGACCTGGATCTTGTTGAAGCCAATGAAGCTTTTGCTGCACAGGCAATATCTGTCAATAAAGGTCTTGGTTGGGATACAGCAAAAGTAAACGTCAACGGTGGGGCCATTGCTCTGGGACACCCGATTGGTGCTTCTGGTTGCCGTGTACTGGTCACGCTTCTTCATGAAATGAAACGTAGCGATGCCAAGAAAGGTTTGGCCACACTGTGTATTGGTGGTGGTCAAGGTGTTGCTCTAGCGGTTGAGAGGTAAGAATAATGTCAAATCTAAAAGGAAAAGTAGCATTAGTCACAGGTGGAACCGGCGGTATCGGTGCTGCCATTTGTCTCAAACTTGCCGAATCTGGCGCCAAGGTAGCAACCAACTATCGTAACGAAGAAAAAGCCAAGGCCTGGCAGGCAGAAGCCAAAAAGGCTGGTCACGATATTGCTATTTATCAGGCCGACGTTTCTGACTTCGATGCCTGTCAATCACTGGCAGAGCAAGTGGAAAAAGATCTCGGCCCGATTGATATTCTTGTCAATAACGCCGGTATTACCAAAGATGGCATGTTCAAGAAGATGAGCAAGGAAAAATGGGATGCTGTCATGAGCATCAATCTTGATGGTCTGTTCAATATCACCAAACCACTTATCGAGGGTATGACTGAACGTGGTTGGGGACGTATTATCAATATCTCTTCAATCAATGGCCAGAAAGGCCAACTTGGCCAGACAAACTATGCCGCTTCAAAGGCTGGCATGCATGGTTTTACCATGGCGCTGGCGCAGGAAGTTGCTCGTAAGGGTGTGACTGTCAATACAGTTTCTCCTGGTTATATCGCAACAGAAATGGTCATGGCTGTTTCCGAGGAGATTCGGAACTCCATCATCGCGAATATTCCAGTGAACCGTCTTGGTACCTCAGAAGAAATTGCTGCTTTGGTTGATTTCCTGGCTTCGGATGAAGCTGGTTTCGCAACCGGTGCTGACTTCTCAATGAATGGTGGTCAACACATGATGTAATTAATATTCCCTGTCCTGCCTTTATCAGGCAGGACAGGGAATATTCCGATTAACACTTTTTTATAACTGGTAAATTGAGTATGAGTAACACACGAATCATTAAGAAATATCCTAACCGTCGTTTATACGATACGGAAATCAGCAAATACATCACGCTTGATAATGTCAGGCAGTTAGTCATGGATAGTGTTGATTTCGTTGTCAAGGATGTCAAAACCGATGAGGACCTGACCAGAGGTATCTTGCTACAAATCATCTCAGAACAGGAACACGGTGGAGAACCATTCTTCTCAACATCGGCATTATCACAAATCATTCGTTTTTATGATGATTCCATGCAAGGAGTTGCCGGGGATTTTATCCAGAAAAGTCTGGACTTGTTTGTCGATCAACAAAAACAATTACAGGATGCCATAACAACTAACCCACTAAGCACCATGAATGAGATAGCAGATAACAACCTGAAGATGTGGCAGGACATGCAAGAGGGGTTTTTCAAGGCTGCGGGCCTGAATACCGATAAAAAATAAATTTAGAAAAAATAATAATAGGTTTTACTTGAAGGTCATTTCTTTTTCAAAAATTAACCATGCCCAAAACAATGAGGACTCATTGCATGAGTGCACAATTTACACAAGATGACTATTTAGACATGTTTACAGAATTTACAAGCCTGCTAAAAAAGAACCAGACAATGATGATTGAAAACTGGGATGACCCGATGGAATACACCATGAAATCTTTTTTTCAGTTTTCAGATATGGCCAACGATATGGTTGATCAACTTGCTCAACAACATACGGCAGCACTAGGATCCTTCTTTCCACAAATATCTGCAAAGAAGAACATATCCGAAACTGCTGTAACGTCACAACCCGACACGGGCCATGTCGCCGTCGTTACCGGGGGTATTGGTGGCATTGGAACTGATATTTGCAGAAGCCTTGCCAGACATGGCAACAAAGTGATTGCGACTTATATCTCATTTGAGGCAGAACGTGCCATTGAATGGCAAAAAGAACGTCTTGAAGAGGGCCTGGATATCCATATCATTGAATGTGACGTAACAAATTACAGGGCATGCAAAAAGATGGCAAAAGAACTGGAAGCCAATCACGACAGGGTTGATATTCTGGTCAACTGTGCAGGTATCACTCGTGATGCAACATTGAAAAAAATGGAAAAAGAAAACTGGCATGCAGTTCTGGACACCAACCTTGACAGTGTTTTTAATGTGACCCGCAGTTTTATCAATGGCATGGTCAAGCGTCAATATGGAAGAATTATCAATATCTCTTCCGTGAACGGTCTAAAAGGTCAATTTGGCCAGACTAACTATTCTGCTGCCAAGGCAGGCATGGTTGGCTTTACAAAATCCCTGGCCAGAGAGCTTGCCGATGGAGGTATTACGGTAAATACCGTGTCACCTGGTTATGTTGGCACCAGTATGGTGGAATCCATGCCAAAAGATATCATCGACAGTATTGTCGCAAAAATTCCGCTTGGTCGATTGGCCAAACCTTCTGAAATTGGTGATGCCGTTGCCTTCCTGGCACACACAAACTCAGGCTATATAACCGGCTCAGACATCTCTGTCAACGGCGGCCTGTTCATGGGTTAAGTTTACAGAGTTACCAGACCTCCCATCCTGCGGAGGTCTGGATTTGTAAAATATCATCATCTTTCTCCCTGTTCTAAGCCTGAATCTGGGACTTAATCCGACACAGATATGTGAGTAAGCATTTACATACATATATTCAATAATTTTTCCAAATTATGTTTGACAAGGCACTTTTCCTGTCCTATGCTGCATAGCAACATATTGCAGTGCACAATTAAACTTTTTGGAGAATTAGACATGACAAACATTAACATTGAAGAAATGAACGAAAACATGAACAAGATAGGCCAATCTGCTTACAGTGCAGCTAAAGTTCTCTATACCATGAACACAAACACTGTCGAACAACTTTTTGACCAGCAAATCGCCATGGCAACTTTGGGTATGGAAACAATCACCAGCCAAATGGACCTGATGAGTACCGCCAAGGGCTACCAGGCAGTCATTGATGGCCAGACTGATATTATCAGTGACGTTAGCAGCAAATCTCAGGGTATTGCCCGCAATACACTGGATATTCTTAACGAAACCAAAGAAAACGTAACAACATGGGTTGAAGATGTAGCTAAAGAAGCTGCTGATAATAACCCAATGGTAAAGGCTACTTAATTTAACCCGTAGCTTCGAACCTGATAAAGGCCTGTGTCATCACGACACAGGCTTTTTTTTGCTAATTAAATTGATTTATCAAACTATTATAATCAAGATATAAATAATTAAACTCGGGGAATAAACATGACAAATGATATAACAAGACAGTGGAATGAGATTTCAAAAACCGCTATCGAATCAATGAAAGAACTGGGTAACATCAACACCCGGGTCATCGAAAAACTGACTGAACAACAACTGGCTGTACTGAATACCTGTATGGAAGCAAGTCAGAAAGAATTAGATTTGGCTGCTTCTGAAAATAATGTACAGGACCCACAATCCTTATTATCAGCACAGGCTGAATTAGTCGCTGAATACAACAGCAGACTAATATCGATAGTGCAGTCTACCGGAGATATTCTTAAGGATTGTAATAGTGAAATTACCAGCTGGGCTGATAAAGGCATGAAGGTCACTCAAAAATCAGCAGCAAAAGCTTCCTCTAAAATGGTAAATAAACCTGCAAAAAAAAAGACCAAAAAGAAATAAACAGTTTTTAGTCAGGAATAAAAAAAACCGGGAAGATCCCCGGTTTTTCCATGTCTATAGAATATAGTTTGTTCAGGTTCTCTCATCCAACCACTTACCTACTGCAGGTGGAATCATCGCCTGTGCCTTACCACTCACGTAGATACCTATGTGGCCGCCTGGAAATTCAAGCTCGGTATAATCCTTGCTTGAAACGCAACCTCCTAATGCCTTTGAAGAATCAGGTGGCACCAGATGATCATCCCTGGCATAGATGTTCATCACCGGGATGGTGATATTTTCCAGATTAACCGTGTCATCGCCGATTTTGACAGTACCTTTAACCAGACCATTTTCCTGATAAAATTGCTTGGTGAATTCGCGGAATGTTTCCCCCACCTGATCAGGACTGTCAAAAATCCACCTCTCCATACGCATGAAATTACGCATCTTTTCAGTGTCATCCAGAATATTTACCAAATCAACATACTTCTGACCCATCAACTCAAAAGGCTTCATAGACAGATATGCCGAATTCATATCATCGCCCAGGATATTGCCTTCGGTGTCGACCAGCAGATCAATATCAATGTGACGTACCATTTTGCTCAAAAGGTCGTTCTTGGTCTGAAAATCAACTGGAGTGACAGTGGTAATAATATTTTTAATCTTTTCCTGATGTAACGCTGTATAACAAAGACTAAATGACCCGCCCTGACAAATGCCTAAAATATTAATCTTGTCCAGACCATGCTCATCACGGATCTTATCGACACAATTATCGAGATAGCCATTGATATAATCTTCAAGGGTAAGATATCTATCACCCTCATCAGGGTATCCCCAATCGACCAGGTAGACATCTATACCTGCATCCAGAAGGCCCTGAATCATCGAACGCCCTTCCTGCAGGTCTGCCATATAGGGTCTATTGACCAATGCATAGACAATCAATAAAGGAACCGGGTTTAGTTTTTTGACGCGCGGTTTGTAATGATAAAGCACCATCTTGTCTTCTGCATAGACGACATCCTTTGGTGAAATGCCATCTTCAAGTTCGCCAATCTCTTGCAGGGTATTCAGCCCATGTGCCAGTTTGGTGTTGAAATCACTGATTTCCTGGATAATCTCGTCAGGTCTTAGTTGAAATGGTATCAATGTTCTGCTCCTGTATTCGTAAATAACGATACTTTAAATATCGATTACAATTGGTTTGTCACTGGAAGTTTTTTTAGCCGTTTTCTTAGATATCTTCTTGCTAGCTTTCTTTTTAGCTTTCTTTTTAGCTTTCTTACTTTTAGCAGTTGAGTCAGGTGCGGCTGGAGATGAGGTTCCTTTCTTACCTTCTATCATTTGACGTAAGGCCTGAAGCTCTTCCTCTAGTGCTGCAATTTTTACAACAGATTTTGACTGGTTCCGTTTCATCTCCTGTAAACGTTTCAGTATGGTATCCCTGCCCCTTCTGGTTGGCAGATTTAATTTCGCAAGTACTTTATCCATGAGCTTGCCATAATGCTGCTTGACTGCCATCAAGGCATTACTCAGGCGACCATACAGCTCTGAATACTCATCTGTAGTCACGTAATCAGCATAGGCTTTTTCGTTACACTCCACCCACAGGTCATACATTTCGCGCAGACTATTTATCTTTTCGCCACGCTCGGCCATTTCTATAATCATTAAGCGCATGACTTCCATGGCCTCGACACCAACTTTACTCATGACCATGTTAAAATCATGAGAGACCTCTTGATATTCACCCATGAGTCGTATGCCTTCCTGAATCTGTTCCTGAGACTCACGGGTAGAACCTATTCCAGGGATAGGAGAGTACTTTTCTACATTGGTCAATATATCAAAGACCTTCAGATAATCCTTTTGGAAGTCAGCCTGCAAGAATGGTGCTGTGGTAAATGCATCTTGCAGGGTCTCTGATTGCGCGAACGCTGATTTCATGGCATCAAATTGTTCATTTAATACTTTTTGCCAATCATTAGATTTGCTGTCTACATTCTTCATCCCATTGAGAAGTTTATTGAATTGTTCACCCATGAAGTATAATGATTTACCTTGTTGCATCATCTTGTTATAAAAATCATAATTTTGACCTGAGAGAGATGGGGAAGCATTGTTCCACCAGCTATTCATCGCTTCAGCCATTTGCGGAATACCAGAAGATGAATTCGGCATGAACTTCTGAAAAGAAGACCAGGCATCCATATATTGCCTTTGGTTCTGAAACCAGTCTGGTTGACTGTTCATCCCGCTACTGTTCATCCAGTCTGTATTCCAGAAAGGAAATTGCATTTTATCGTTCATAATCTTATATCCTGAAAATATTTTTGTTCGTCCTGGGCAGACGGTCGCGCCCAGATATCTTCGGCTAAAACCTGTATACTGACCCATGCTACCATGCAAAATGTTGCACTGCAATACTCACGCCACAAAAAGCAAAACCCCACATCCCTGACAAACAGAAATGTGGGGTTTTTAAGAGTGTAAAACTATTTCTCTAAGCGCTATTACGCTGCTTTCTTGGCAGCTTTCTTGGCTGCAGGTTTAGCTGCTTTAGCTTTGGCCGGCTTTTTTGCTGGTGCAGCCTTCGAAGCAATTACCTTTTCAAACAGGCCAGTTGCTTCATTACGTGTCTGATTAAGAATTTCAACAGTCTGACTGGTGAAACCTATCATTTTTTCATTATAATCACTTACAAATTCAGCACTACTGGCAAAAATATCTTTGGCATCTTTCTTATTATTCAAAGACTTGGCTTGCTCAATGCCAGATTCAATGTTCATGCTGATGAAATCAAACTGTAAATCAGTGATTTGGCGAAGTGCGCTGGAGTTGATATCACCCAGGTTCTTCATGGTTTCATATGATTTTGATGTTGCTGCTGTAAATTGCTCAATAATTTGGTTTTCCATTATTAATTTCCTCGTGTTGTGCATTGCAATATTTATTGCAGCGCAACATATCTCTTTAGGATATGTTTGTCAAACAAAATCAGGAATATTCTCAATATTAATAAGCAATTGAGGCCTGCTTTTGCTTAAAAAAATCAGATCTGAGCCAAATTCGTGAGGATGTTCAGAAGATAATAATCAAGTTGTTTAAAACAATGGTTTCTCCGGGACTATTTTCATATCTTTCCAGTGACGCCATTATTTCATCTTTTGCTGCCTGGGCATCACGCCAGCCTTCAAGCTTGACCCATTTTTCCGGTTCCAGGTCTTTATAGTGCTCAAAAAAGTGCGTAATTTGATTCAGTAGCGCAGCTTGTACATCTTCATAAGAATTAATAGCGGTATGAAATTTGGATACACTGTCTAATGGAACGACCATCACCTTACCATCAGCCCCGGCCTCTTCATCGGTCATACACAATAAGCCAATCGGCCGGCAACGCATGACAGAGCCATGGATTAAAGGCATCGGTGTGGCAACAATCACATCCACGGCATCACCATCATCTGCCAGGGTTCTTGGTATATATCCGTAGTTACAAGGGATAACGCATTGAGGTGTTCAAAAAACGATCCACGAACATGGCGCCCGTGTCCTTGTCCAGTTCATATTTAACGGGTTCACCATTCAGGGGAATTTCAATAACGACATTGACGTCTTCTGGCGGTTTCTTCCAGCATCTACTCTGTCCAGGTTCATAAATCTCTCCTGCTCATTTATTTATCTGACTGCTGCAACTTTATTTATTCAAGATTATTTATTCAGGCGATTTTCAATCAGATGATCGACTACGGAAGGGATCCGCCAAAGTACTGGTATCTCCTAACGCGTCTAGTTCATTTTCTGCCACCTTGCGTAATATCCTGCGCATGATTTTTCCTGAACGGGTCTTGGGTAAGCCAGGTGCCCACTGCAATAAATCGGGAGAGGCAATCGGACCGATCTCCTTGCGTACATGCTGAACCAGTTCCTTGCGCAGATCTTCAGATTCTTCAACCCCTGACATCAAGGTCACATAGGCATAAATACCCTGCCCTTTAATATGATGCGGGATAGCCGACGACGGCCGCCTCTGCGACCGCATCATGCAGTACCAATGCGCTTTCAACTTCTGCCGTGCCCATACGATGCCCAGAGACATTAATCACATCGTCTACGCGACCGGTAATCCAGTAATAACCGTCTTCGTCGCGCCTTGCTCCATCACCAGTAAAATAAACGCCTGGATACATCTTGAAATAGGTTTCGATAAAACGATCATGATCGCCAAAAATCGTGCGCATTTGACCGGGCCAGGAACGCTTGATAATTAGATTACCAGAGGCATCACCTTGCAGTTCATTTCCCTGCTCGTCGACTATGGCGGGTTCAACACCAAAGAAAGGCCGTGTTGCAGAACCCGGTTTTAAATCTGTCGCACCAGGCAAAGGCGTGATCAGAATGCCCCCTGTTTCCGTTTGCCACCAGGTATCCACAATCGGACAGTTTCCATTTCCCACAACATGGTAATACCACTCCCAGGCTTCCGGATTGATAGGCTCCCCAACAGAACCGAGTATGCGCAAGCTCTTGCGACTGTATTTGGTAACAAACTCATCACCTACCCCCATGAGTGCGCGGATGGCTGTTGGTGCTGTGTAGAAAATATTAACCTGATGTTTATCGACGACTTGCCAGAAACGCCCTGCATCCGGATATGTCGGGATACCTTCAAACATCAGGGTCGTTGCCCCGTTACATAAGGGCCCATAGACAATATAAGTGTGGCCTGTTACCCAGCCAACATCGGCAGTACACCAGTAGATATCGCCATCATGATAATCAAAGATATATTTATGCGTCATGGCGGCATACAACAAATAACCCCCCGTTGTATGTAACACACCTTTTGGCTTACCCGTCGAACCAGAGGTATAAAGGATAAACAAGGGATCTTCCGCATCCATCTCTTCAGGCGCACAATCCGCTGAAGCATCAGCAACAGATTCTGCATACCAGATATCCCGTTCGTCATTCCATTCAATGGTATTGCCAGTCACTTTTGTGACGATAACGGTATGAACATGAGGACAAGATTGCAGGGCTTTGTTAACATTTTCTTTCAGCGGAACCGCCTTGCCACCACGAAGACCTTCATCGGCAGTAATAACCACCTGACAGTCAGAATCCAGAATCCTGTCTTTCAGGGCCTCAGGCGAAAATCCACCAAACACGATTGAGTGCACAGCGCCGATGCGTGTACAAGCCAGCATGGCGACCGCCGCTTCCGGAACCATTGGCATATAAATAGAAATACAATCGCCTTTCTTGACCCCCCGATCCTTAAGTACATTGGCAAACCGGCAAACCGCCTCATGTAATTCTTTATAAGTAATAGATTTACTGACATCGGGATCATCGCCTTCCCAGATGATTGCTGTTTGATCTCCTCGTGTTTCCAGGTGTCTATCCAGGCAATTATAAGAAACATTCAGTCTGGCACCTTCAAACCATTTAATATTGACGTCACCCTCATACCCTCCAGATTGAACCTTGTCCCATGGTTTAAACCAACTGACAAAAGCCTCAGCCTGCTCTGCCCAGAATTCATCGGGATGATCAATTGATTGTTGATACATCTCCAGATATTGCTCATCATTGATATGGGCATGCTTTTTGACCGCTTCAGGAACCTGGTAGGTTTTAATTTCAGACATCGCTATTTTTCCCTTCAATTAATTCTGTTGTTACCCTCTGCTGTTACCCAAAGGCCTCCTGAAATAGACTTAAATCAGGAGAGATCCGTAACAATAAGCTATAAACAACGATTTCTCAAAGAGAGAATAACCCGCTTTAAAAAATAGTGGTAACTATTCGTGATTTGTCTATCGAAATCGTTGCTTTTTGCAACATGCCGCCGCGGCATACTTTACATCCATATAAATAAAAAAGGGGTGCAGGAAATTTTCCGGCACCCCTTACGACCTGCTTGTCAGACTAACTATCTGGCAATTACATCTACTCGTCTATTCAGACGACGACCATCTCTTGTGTCATTAGATGCAACCGGGCTGCCCTCACCCATTCCTATAGGATTCAAACTTGATGCTGACACACCATGAGAAGCCAGATAATCAGCAACAGATTGTGCACGACGTTCTGATAAGGCTTGGTTATGAGAATCAGATCCTCGACTATCTGTATGACCCTCAACATCTATCAGTGAGCTTGACCTAGCGTTAATCGCGCCTACTGCACTATCCAAGATGGATTTAGCTTCACTCGTCAATGCGGCACTATCGGTGGCAAAATGTACACCTTGAAGAGTTACAACTGGCTCTTGACTAATTGTACAACCGTAAAGATCTACTGTATCTCCAGCCGGAGTAGTCCAGCAAATATCTTCGCTATTTGGCACACCATCACCATCATCATCTAGATTAGGAGCGGCTGCCATTGGTGCTTCTTCCATTTTTTCCATCATGACACCACCACAGTTTTCATCAGTAGTCCCCTTTGCGCCTTGCCAGCAACTCCCGGCCCCATTGGTCCAGACCTTTCCTGATGAGTTCCCCCAATAAGTCCCCATATCAGCAAGGGCCTCGCGACTATCTATGACACTGCCTGCTGTGATCAACAGGAACATACTTAACGCAATGGATAATTGTTTCATTATTTGATGCCTCGTTTTATATACATGAAATTTTTAGTATTTTTGTTTTGTACTACACTGAGTAACACTTCTGTTTCTTAATTGTAGTGTCATCTGTGAGAATAGCGCCCTTCTATATAATTATCTACGATAACTCGAAACTCTTCGGCAATATTATCGCCCCTGAGCGTCATGGCTTTTTTGCCATCGATAAACACGGGAGCAATGGGTGTCTCACCAGTGCCTGGCAAACTAATACCAATGTCCGCATGTTTACTTTCGCCAGGTCCATTTACTACACAACCCATTACGGCCAGGTTCATATCCTCAACGCCAACATATTTCTCGCGCCAAACAGGCATCTGGCTACGGACATAGGCTTGAATGGAGTTGGCAAGTTCCTGGAAAACAGTACTGGTGGTTCTACCACAGCCCGGACAGGCAGTAACCAGCGGTGTAAATGATCGCAGTCCCATGGTTTGTAGCATTTCCTGAGCCACAATAACCTCGTTGGTTCTGTCCCCATTAGGCTCGGGTGTTAAGGACACACGTATCGTATCGCCAATGCCTTCCTGTAGCAGTATTGCCATGCCCGCTGTTGATGCAACAATTCCCTTTGAGCCCATGCCTGCTTCTGTTAGCCCTAGATGAATCGCATAATCACAACGTGATGCCAGGTCTCGATAAACAGAAATCAGTTTCTGTACACCACTGACCTTACATGAAAGGACGATTTGATCCCGTGCTAAACCAATCTCTTCAGCTTTTTCCGCACTGTTCAATGCAGAAACGATCAAGGCCTCTTTCATCACATCATCAGTATCATGCGGCTCAGCCAGCCTGGCATTATCATCCATCATTTGCGTCAATAATTTTTGATCAAGACTGCCCCAGTTCACACCAATACGTACCGGCTTTTTATATTGAAGCGCCTTTTCGATCATCACGGCAAACTGATTATCTTTTTTCCTGCCAAAGCCAACATTGCCTGGATTAATTCGATACTTGGCCAGGGCCTCTGCACAATCAGGATATTTTTCCAGCAAGGTATGACCGTTATAGTGAAAATCACCGACCAAAGGGACATGACATCCCATTGCATCCAGTTTCTCTCTGATCGGAGCAACCTGACTGGCCGACTTTTCAGTATCCACTGTGATACGGACAATTTCCGAACCCGCAGCCGCTAGTTGTTGTACCTGCTTCGCCGTTGCTTCGGCATCTGCAGTATCTGTATTTGTCATCGACTGGACAACGACAGGTGCGCCGCCGCCGATCATCACTGACCCTACCTTGACACCGACACTCTTTCTTCTATTGATTAAAACACTATCTGCTGACATTAAGACACCCTGATTTATTGTGCACTGCAGGGAGTCTAACGGTAGGGATACCGGTGTCAAGAGAGCTAATATTTTAGTCCAGAAATTCCAGCAATTAACTACAGCAATCAAGGTTTCTGGTAAATATCTGAATCCGGGTGAAATGCCAACCATGCAAACGCAAAGTGTACACCACTGTCGACCCTGTTTAATTGTCGACCAATATAAGGTCCACTGGTGGCCTTTCCCAGGATGTTCCAATGAGATCCTGTTTCCTTGTCTCTGATTTGATTACCGAAGAACTCAAAGCTCAATATCTGCTGATCAAGTTGTCTTGACCAGGCCGTGACTGAAACTATTTTTTTTGATTTTTTTATCTGTTCAGCATCCAGGGCTGACAAGGTTCCCTGTTTTCCAAATATCACGATCTTCAGGTTACCCAGTACATCATTAATGACACTTAATTCGCTGACCAGAGCAAAAGGATAAAGACGCTGTTGCGCACCATGACGGACGAATAGAACACGCTCCATTGCGGGCAATCGTTTGTCAATTTTTCCACTGAACAAAAACGGATAATCACCAACCTGGTCATATCCTCTGTAAGGGTTCGAGCCGTAAGGTCTGGAATATCCTGTATCACTAGAGAGTACAAGTCCCAAAGGATAGGCCTCTTTGAAGTCACTGTAAGCGACAATACTTGCGGGTATCTGTTTAAGGACAGTTCCAGCATATGCCCCAATAATTCCTTTGCCGGTAAATTGTTGCCACCATGATTCTGTTTGTCTGTCATACATAATCATGTCGCTCATGCGCAACTTCCCTGTGACACCAAAATCCAGCACCTTTCCCCCCACTCTGCGATCAAATACGATTGAAGCATTACACAATGGACAGAAAGTAATACTTACCGGGATATCAGCAATCTCATCATTGACTATCTCATGATATATCAAGACCTGGATTGGATAGGCGCGTGCTTGTCCTGCAAGTGTCAGGACGATGACGGGCTCCTGACTGTCTAACCATTGATCAGCTTGATCAATAGAAATAAATTTCGGCCTGTCAATGGCAGGAATTCCATCTTTAGGTGGCCCCCCCGATTCAATCTCTTCAAAATCAACGGTGCTTTTGGAGAAATCAGTTTTTCTCCATTCGATGTTTTTACGTAACTCTGAATCCGCGAAAACACTTGATTTCATCACCAGCGCATACGCAGCCACGCAAATAAGGCACAGACACAGAAAATAGAACCTGAATGACAGCGTATTCGATTTTACAGCTTCATCTTCCAGCACTTTAATGAACCCTTACAACCCGTATGTTCTTCTGTATGACTTGCTTCTTCAGCAGAGGTTCTCTATATATTAATCTATAAACAGGTTTTTCAAGTGTGTTTCCCGTGCGATACTAGCCCGGATATGAATAAGAAAAATAACTATACTTACGAAGACCTGATTAAATCGGGCAAAGCCGAGTTGTTTGGAGAGGGCAATGCACAATTGCCCGCACCTCCTATGCTCATGTTTGATCGAATCACCTCCATAAGTGATGAAGGTGGAGATTATGAAAAAGGATTGATCGTTGCTGAAATGGACATTAAACCGGATCTCTGGTTTTTTAACTGCCACTTCCATGGTGACCCGGTGATGCCTGGTTGTCTTGGCCTGGATGCAATGTGGCAACTACTTGGGTTTTATCTCGGTTGGACCGGTGCCCCCGGAAGAGGTAGAGCGCTTGGCGCAGGCGAGGTAAAATTTACTGGCCAGGTATTACCTGAGGCAAAGTTGATCACTTACAGGATTAACATTAAGCGACTCATCCTCAGAAGACTGACCATGGGTGTCGCAGATGGAACAATGTCCGTTGATGGTAATGAAATTTATGCCGCCAAGGATATGCGTGTAGGTTTATTTGAATCAACAGAAGGTTTTTAGCAGTTTTTATTTTTAATTGAGGAATTTTAATGAAGCGCGTCGTAATCACTGGCCTTGGTATTGTCTCTAGTATTGGTAATAACAGGGCAGAAGTCACCGAGTCACTAAATAACGGTAAATCCGGGATTGAATTCTGTGAAAAATATGCTGAACTTGGATTTCGTTCTCATGTACACGGACCAATTCGTCTCAATCTTGATGAATTAATCAATAGAAAACTTAAACGTTTCATGGGTGATGCAGCAGCCTTTGCCTATCTGGCCATGAAAGAAGCCATAGAGGTCTCGGGGCTCACTGAAGATGAAATTTCAAATCCGAGAGTTGGGTTAATTACTGGTTCAGGTGGCGGTTCAAATCAGAACCTGGTTGAGTCAGTAGAACTAATGCGATCAAGAGGCGCACGCAAGGTGGGGCCCACTATGGTGCCGAGGATCATGGCGAGTACTACCAGTGCCTGTCTCTCTGTTGCCTATAAAATCAAAGGTGTTAATTATTCCATCAGTTCAGCATGTGCCACCAGTGCACATTGTATTGGTAATGCCTATGAGATAATTCAATCCGGGAAACAGGATATTATTTTTGCCGGTGGTGCTGATGAAGTGCACTGGACAAGCACGCTCCTGTTCGACAGCATGGGCGCACTTTCCTCAACTTATAATGACACACCAGAAATCGCATCAAGACCCTATGATGCAAATCGTGATGGTTTTGTGATTTCCGGTGGTGGTGGCATCGTCGTCATGGAAGAACTGGAACATGCATTACAGAGAAATGCACATATCTATGCTGAAGTCGTCGGTTATGGCGCCACATCTGATGGTGCAGACATGGTCAAGCCTTCTGGTGAAGGGGCTCTGCGTTGTATGCAGCAGGCAACTTCGACTGTCGATACGCCCATTGATTACATCAATACACACGCCACCAGTACACCCGCCGGTGATATTGCCGAGCTTGGTGCCATTAAAGAATTATTTGGTGACGATGCCCCCAGAATCAGTGGCACTAAATCACTGACAGGTCATGGCCTTGGTGCAGCGGGTGCCAACGAAGCCATCTATTCACTGCTTATGATGGAGCATGATTTTATTGCTGCCTCTGCAAACATCACGGAACTGGATGAGGGTGCTGCAGGAATGAACATTGTTACTCAGAGAGAAGACAATGCCGGCCTCAATACCATCATGTCCAATAGCTTCGGTTTTGGTGGTACTAATGCCACCCTGGTATTCAAACGTCCTGATTAGTGACAGACAATTGAACGAGTCTTATAGCAACATGGAAACGGCACAGCTTCTGAAAATACTTCTAAGCTGGGCAGTTACCCTGAGCAGCTATTCAGCGCCTGCTCAGCCTCCGACAGTTGAATACAAACCGGAAAGTTACTTTCATGAACATGCCTGTGGTGGCTGACCATGCAGTATCCTCGCCTGGTATGATAATAATGGCGCGATATTCCTGGATGAGCGACTACAACAACAGACAGATGTAATGACAAGAAGTATGTTGGTGCACGAGATGGTTCATTACCTGCAAGATCTCAGTGGCAGGTACGACAACAGTAGTTGTAAGGATCATGCGAAACGAGAACGAGATGCCTATGCTATTCAAAGAGAGTATGGCATCAGGGCCAGTGACTCTGTACTTTACATTCGTATGGTCATCCCACCCCGCCCTCAAGCCTGACTATTTAATCCTGACAGGAAAAAACCCTAAAAGGATAAAATATTGAATAGTCATATCCTCATTTCATTGGCCGGAATCGGTGTATTAGGAATCGCCTGCCAATGGCTGGCCTAGTGGGCACGTCTGCCAGCAATATTGTTCCTGTTACTGTGTGGCATGATCGTTGGGCCGGTCACCGGCTTGCTAAAACCAGACGAACTGTTTGCAGAGTTGTTATTTCCCCTGGTTTCCCTTTCGGTTGCTGTCATTCTTTTTGAAGGTAGCCTGACACTCAAGCTCGGTGAAATAAGAGGCCATGGATCTGTTGTTCGTAATCTGATCACCATTGGTGCATTAATCACCTGGTTGATTACTGCCATCGCAACACATTATTTGATTGGCTTCCCTTATGAATTATCGTTTTTATTCGGCGCTGTTGTTGTGGTCACCGGACCCACCGTCATCATGCCGATACTTCGAACCGTTAGACCCAATGCAAAGATCGCCAATATCCTTCGTTGGGAAGGGATTGTGATTGATCAGCGAGATCGTTTGCATATTATTACGGCAGAACAGGAGATCACCCCGGAACCTGGCTGGACAGTTATTAGCCTGATAAATAATCAGTCAGCTGAGCAGTCATAACTCAATTGCAATAATTGATTGAAAACTGTGACTCACATCACAATATCGGTCTGTTACTAACCAGATCTGTGCACTGCTTCACACGCGTTTTCCTGAATATTGACTAGTATTAAAAGCAAGAACATACCTCCTCAGAGATTTGTGACTGGACCCGGAACTGATTCTAGCCCTCCTCCCCCCCTTCAATAGACTCTTTCCGGGTCTCTTTTATTCCAAAGTATAATCATCAGGAAGAATCTGCTTGCATTCATATTTATATTGGCATTTTGACAGCTCATCCTCCTGACAAATGATTGCACCATTATCCATCGTAAACCAGTCACCACTGGCAACTGTAATCAGACATTTTTCAGCTTTAGAGATCCCATCTAGCCTGACTTCCCTGTTGGGACTGTCATATTTACAGGAGATAAACTCCCCGTGATTCTCGATAGTGACAGCGTATAATTGTGTGACGGCAAGCAGATCATCAAGAGCCACTTCGTAATTGACGGTCCATTCATACGCCTCGGGGACTTTTCTGTCTTTAATATCACCGACGGTAGGACAGGTATCTGCAGAGATAAACGGGCTAAAAAATAGCACGAGCAAAAAAATTAGAATTTTTTTATGAGACTTTATTGCGCTGTAGATGGCTGATGTAAAGCTCTCTTTATAATTAATTTTCATTTAATATTCAGTCAAGGTAATTACTGATTCCAACAATATGACAACAATTTACTATATTCACGACCCGATGTGCAGTTGGTGTTGGGCCTTTCGTCCTGCCCTGGATACACTGAATACCAATCTTCCCGATCATCTCCAACTCGAATATCTGCTCGGGGGTCTCGCCAAAGATACAGATGATCCTATGCCGGAAGAGTTACGCCAGCAGATCCAGAATCATTGGCACACTATTCAGATACGAGTGCCAGAAACAAGGTTTAATTTTGACTTCTGGGAAAAATGTCAGCCCAGACGCAGTACCTATCCCGCTTGTCGAGCAATACTTGCTGCAAAACTTCAGCATATTCAGTTTCAGGAACCCATGGCTCTGGCAATCCAGCATGCTTATTATTTGCAGGCCAGGAATCCATCCGACACCGAGATACTTATAGAACTGGCAGAGGAAATTGAACTTGATGTAGATAGATTCAGTAGAGATTTACACTCTGAGGAAACTCAGGCTTTGCTTAAACGTGAGATTATTTTTGCCCGCAAGATCGGAGGCAATGCATTTCCTATGCTACTGCTTGGCAATAACAACAGCTATCATCAAGTTTTGATCGACTACAACCATCCTGAGAATATGATCGATGAAATAAACCAGTTTTTATCGCAGCTTAATCATGGCAGGGACGGCTCATCTACAGGCAAGGGGTAATAACTCTTCTGGCAATGTGCTTGCGCATTTCCACGTGATCTCGGCACCATTAACAAATGGCGTTAATACAACTTTCTTTCCATCAATATCTACCGAGGCATTCGGGTCTTTGCGGTTGGTATACAAAAGACTGATAGAACCGGGGGCCTCCTCGCCAACAACAATTGATTCAATCAAAGACTTATCCAGTATCTCGATCGAAACCAATGTTTCAGACTTCCAGTCCTCCTTGGCAGGGAATTGACCTTTATCTTTCCAGTAGTCGGCAATAGCTACCTTGTATGGCTTGGCAAAGGATAGCCCCTGTAGCACCCTGGTACGCTCAGAAAATTCAATTTTTGACGGGAACAGAACGAAATTCCATACCAGCACCAAAGTAAACAGGATGAGGACCAGCAGACGTCTATTCATGGCTTCATTTTAATCTCTATAATCATAATTGCCACAGCATATTTATACCCAAACTACTTGGAAATGCAGGTTTCAGCAAGCTCAAAAGTAGTCATATTCAAGGCATAAAGCCACAGGACTAGTCACTCTAGTCCAAGGTTTTATAACGATGAAGATGGCTGCTTTTCGTCATGCCCTACTGGAGTTCAGCCAGGAAACCAGTGCTGCGTTACAACTCTTATGAAGGACCAGTCATTCACTGCGAGTTGCGCCTTGCTCTGATTTCCTGGCTGAACTCTGAATCCTGCATTTCCAAGTAGTTTGGGTATAAGACAACGTCATTAAAAATAAGCTGTATAATCAGCCTTTAGATAAATGATTTTTAGAACTTAAATAGACATGAAAGATACGACAGAAATACATACGCATCCGGAAAATATAACAATCTCCCAGACCGTAGCCATCTTGATCGATGGCAACAATATTGAACGCAGCATCCATTCGGAGTCCGATAACACCAATACCATGCTCAATCTGGATGCAATTGTCCCAAAATTACTGGTGAATAGGGGCCTGAGTCGCCTGGTTTATTTCAGAGAAGGCAAACATATTTCAAGTAAGTTACAGGAACGCCTGCATAATTTTTATCATGGGTCTGTCAGGGCCTGTCATAAAAGTGCTGATATTCCACTCTCCATCAATGCCATTCAACTGGCGAATAAAGTCGATACTATTATTATTATGTCTGGTGATTCTGACTATATCGAACTGGTTCGGCACCTTAAATCCGAGGGTGTCCGCGTGGAGATAGCCGCAGTGCTTAAAACAACATCGCAGCTGCTTAAAGATGAAGCAGATCATTACCATGAAATAACCAGAGAAGACTGGTTTACCTTACCTTCGAAGAAAAAGCAGAGCCATAAAAAGAGAACAAAAAAGTCGAATTGACCCCTTCCCATGCGTAGTAATTCGGGTCCTCTAGACAGTGATAATAATGCGCAATGCATCCAGTCGAATCGCTGCTGACGCAATCAATTCTGAAGTTACTTCCAGTTGATTCCTGAAATGTTCTATTTCTTCGGTTCGAACATTGGAGTTCGCCTTGCGCATATGTTCCAGTCTGTCTACTTCCTTCTGTAAAATATCATTGCTCCTCACTGCGGCCTGTTGCTTCAGTTTTGGTGATTCTTCCTCTGCAAGATTCCTGGATTTATCCAGTAATGTCCTGATCACATCTGCTTTCATTTTAATAATTTCTTTAATTATTTCAGGTGCAACTCTGTTCTGAGTTTCATTAATAATATTATTCTCCAGACTCAATCTATTCCCATGCTCATCGAGCATGATTCTGATTGTGGTTGGTGGCAAATAGCGACTCGACTGCATATCGATCTTATCTACCGGCTCTAATACAAAAAGTGCCTCCATCAATAATGTTCCAGGATTAATCGACTCATGCTTTAAAGTACAGACCGTGGCATTGCCCAGTTCGCTGCTCAAAACCATATCCATGGCAAATTCAACCATTGGATGCTCCCAGCTTAAGTACTGCCTGTCTTCATGTATCAGCGCAATCTCTCTGGAATAGGTAATCGACAACCCCTCATCTGTCAGCCCGGGAAATGCAGAAAGCATCCTTTCGCCCGGGTTCAATATGTAACTTGATTCACTATGAAATTCGGTATTGATTCCAAAACAATCAAAGATAAGATCCATATAGTCAGGCAATCTACTGTTGTTATCTTCTGTAGTCGCCTTATCTTTCAATGCATTAGCAATTGCAGGACGACAAGAACTATATTCCAGCAACCTGTCCCGGCCCTTATGCATCGCATCATTGAGCTGCCGATGTATTTTGCCTGTTTTATGAATCAGTTCCTGTGTTATTTTATTTTCCAGGAAATCAGACTGTAATTCTGTTTCTATCTGTTCGTAGACAGATTGACCCGCCGGGCAAGTTTCCCTGAAAGCTCCAAGTCCATCCTCGTACCATTTGAACATAACGGCCTGCGGGGTATCTTCAATATATGGCACATGAATGTTTATTGTTTGCCTCTGACCTATGCGATCCAGTCTGCCAATTCGCTGTTCGAGTAAATCCGGGTTCAGTGGTAAATCAAACAGGACTAAATGATGCGCAAACTGGAAATTTCTTCCTTCACTGCCTATCTCCGAACAGATAAGCACCTGACTGCCTTCATGTTCATCAGCGAAATAGGCCGCAGCTCGATCACGTTCAAGCAGACTCAATCCTTCATAAAAGGCAGCTGCATGCATTCCTTCTCTTTTTCTCAATAATTTACTGATATCAATTGCAGTACCGGCATGCGCACAAATAACCAGGACTTTCTTCTCCTTGAGCAATTTAAGCTTCTCTATCAGCCAACTTATTCTCGGATCAATCTTTTCCCAGTGTTTTTTTCCATCTTGTTGATAAAGCCTTTCGGGGCATAATAAGAATTTAACTTCGTCCTCATCCATGTCTTTATTAGACGAATCAGTATAGAGAGACCGATATTCCTCTGGCACAGGGAGCGAACAGGCATAGAGCTCCCTGCCGGGAAAACCCTTGATTGTGGCACGGGTATTTCTAAATAAAACACGACCAGTGCCATGGTAATCCAGTAATTGATCGATAATTTTCTTTCTTGCATCAATATTTTCTGACGAAAGAAGCTCTGTCGTATCAATAATCTCTAGTAACCTAGTGCCTGTATCAGCTAATAGTTTGCCTAATAAACCCAGTGTCTTGCTAGATAATTTAACATCAGAAAATAATTCCTCTACTGCCTGGGCAATGGGTTCGTAATTCTGTTCTTCTTCAACGAATGAATTGAAATCAGGAAACCGCTGGGGATCCAGTAATCGTAGTCGGGCATAGTGACTTTCCTTGCCTAGTTGCTCTGGTGTCGCAGTCAGCAACAAAACCCCTCTGGTCGAATGTGATAATTGTTCTATAATTTTATATTCCTTACTTACCTCGCTGCTAGACCAATACAAATGATGTACTTCATCAGCCACCAGAAGATCCCATTCACCGAGTAAAGATTGCTGATAATATTTCTCATATTCCGTCAGAAACTCAAGACTACAAATGACCAGTTGTTCGGTTTGAAAAATATTAATATCTTCATCGCCCTGTTCCAGGGCATAACATCTTTCCGCATCAAAAATACTGAAGCTCAGATTGAATTTTCGTAACATCTCCACCAACCATTGATGGACAAGACTCTCCGGTACAACGATAAGGATACGTTGGGCACGTTCCGTAAGGATCTGGTGATGGATTATCATTCCCGCTTCAATTGTTTTCCCCAGGCCCACCTCATCAGCCAGCAAGACACGGGGTGCATGACGATGTGCTACTTCATTGGCGATATATAATTGATGTGGGATAAGACTGGTACGCGTTCCTGCCAGTCCATAAAGGTCATTATGTGCCAATCTGTTTTTATGATGAAGTGTCTGAAACCTGGCCTGAAACCACTTATCAGAATCAGTTTGACCATTAAATAAACGTTCGGCAGGTCGGTTTAACTGGACTGTGTTGGCTAGAGAATCTTCCCTGATGATTAACTCTTCACCTTTTTCATTTTTCCCCTGATAACTGATCAAACCTTCATTGTCGATGACTGAATCAACAATCAGTTTTACGCCTTCCTCAGTAGTGACCGTATCTCCAATATTAAAAATAACCCTGGTGAGCGGCGCGGTTTCTTTTGCGTACGCACGAACTTCACCTGTTGCCGGAAAAGAAATCGTTACGGTTCTATGTTCAGAGGACAAAACCGTCCCCAGGCCCATGCGAGACTCGGCATCACTTATCCAACGCTGGCCAGGTATGTATATATTCATTTCCTGCTATTCATTTTTTGCATTATGCTAATCTAGCATTGCTAAGTGTTAATAGAAAATCTGCCTTGAGACAACTTGTGAAAAAATTTGAAGAATTACTGAACTCCATTCCTGAGGAAATAAAATTTGACCAGGTAATGCACCTTATTGAAGAAAACTATACCTACACACCAACTCGTTTTACCAATGGTCATGGTGACACGCAAGTCATTAACGAAGCAGGTAGCAATGAAGGTTCATGCAAGATCTTTTCATTCGGCCAGTTAAATAACCTGGACGAAGAACAAACCCTGGCCTGCTTTGGTAATTATTATCGAGAGGATGTATTAGCACATCCTGAGAATACCGATCATGCAAACATAAGGAATTTCATTCAATCCGGCTGGGCTGGTATTCATTTCGACAATATCGCATTGGTAGAAAAATCAGATAATTAATTATTAGAGGGCCTTGCACGATGTGAATTTTTTGTCGAAGCAAGGCAAAAATAGTCGAAAAAGCGTAGTTTACACATAGTAAATGAGCATTTTGAGATTCTTTTTAACGCAGCTATGGCGAAAAAGTCGCTTCGTGCAAGAGTCTCTATCAATGTTGGTGGCCACCCACACCGTGCGCATGCCCGTGCATCAGTTCTTCAGCAGTAGCATCCCGGACATCAACAATATCAACCTCAAATGTCAGAGTTTTTCCGGCAAAGGGATGATTGGTATCGACATCAACATTAAATTTACCTACTTTAACGATGGTTGCCTGTCTTAGGCCATCGGTGGTATTGATGTCTACGACCATTCCCACCTGTAATTTTCCCTTTGTCACCAGGTGTTTTTTGGAGATGCGTTGTTTAGACGATTCCAGGGGAATACCATAGGCGTCCTTTGGTTCCAGCGTCACACTAAAACTTTCCCCGGACTTTTTCCCGGTCAATTCAGACTCCAGACCACTAATTAATCCATTACGTCCATGCATATAGAGCATAGGCTCTCCATCGCCTGAACTTTCCAGTAAATCACCATTCTCAAGTGCCTTGAAATGAAAACTGACTACCTTATCTTTTTCTATCAACATCAATTCAACCTCAATATTTAATTTGTTTACGAGACCTTCACACTATTTATGCACGTGAAATAAATTTATTATTCGCAGTATTAATTTTAATCGTCTCACCCGTCTCAATATATTCTGGCACCTGCACTTCCAGACCTGTTGTCATAAATGCTGGCTTGGTTCGACTTGTCGCGCTTGCACCTTTCATTCCCGGGAGCAGTCTCAACAATTTCAAGCTCAACCGTGCCGGGCAATTCAATGGTAATCAGGATGCCGTCCAGTAATATGCCGGTAATTCCTTCCAACCCTTCAGTCAGATAGCCCAATTGATCCTCGATGTCATTTTTATTGAGTATGTATTGTTCGTAATCATCCATATTCATAAAGACATAATCATCGCCGTCCTGATACGAATATTGAATAGTCGCCTTGACGCTGTCTGCTTCTTTCAACAGATCATCGCCTTTCAGGGTCTCATCAAGTTTCTGCTTTGTCTTCAGGTGGGTAAAACGGATTTTATACAAGGTAGAAGCGCCACGTGACGACGGATTCCTCACTTCAACATTCTTGACCACATGGGGTTCATCATTTATCTCTACCACCATCCCACGTTTTAGTTCATTTGCCCTGGGCACATACTCGTCCTCAAAAAAATAAGCCGGCATTGTAACAAAACACCCGGATTTTTCTCCTTACCTTTAACTATCCACAGTCTGAGATTCAGCTAGTACTAAAAGCAGTTCGCGAATAGACTCGTCACCGTATGGTTGAAATCGGCAAAATAAATAATCTGCAGGTAGTAAAAAGCCTCGATCACGGGATTTACCTCAACGGTGAAGAACTGGGTGAAATACTCATGCCCAGTAGATATGTGCCTGAAAATTGTGAGGTCGGCGACTCTCTTGAAGTATTTATCTATCTGGACTCTGCCGATCTCCTGTTAGCAACCACTGAAACGCCCTATGTGATGGTTGGTGAATGCGCCTACCTCAAGGTCGTAGATGTGAACCAGGCCGGGGCTTTTATGGACTGGGGCTTACCCAAGGATTTACTGGTCCCCTATGGCGAACAAATCAGTCCTTTGAAGATCGGACAATCCTACACCGTGCTTGCCTATCTGGATGAAAACACAGACAGGATCGCGGCCACACAAAAACTGGATTCTTACCTCAGTGAAGAAGCGCAATATTTCAAGCCTGGGCAAGCTGTCGATTTATTAATATTCGGCAAAACCGAACTGGGATACAAGGCAGTCATCAATAACACGCATATTGGTTTGATCTATAAAAACGAGGTCTTTCAAACACTCACCCATGGAGAAAAATTGAAAGGTTTTATCAAAGACATTCGTGAAGACAGGAAGATTGACCTGTGCCTGCAGCTGCCGGGAAAAGATGCACGAGACGACCTGAATACAAGGATCCTTAATCACCTGAAAAAGAATGACGGTATTTCGACCCTGACCGACAAAAGCTCACCTGAGGATATCTATAAATGCTTCGCTGTCAGTAAGAAAAACTATAAAAAAGCGATAGGGGCACTTTACAAAAAAAGATTAATCCGCATAGAAGAAGATAAAATAACCTTACTCTCCTCTTGATTAAGACATCCATTCCACAATCTTTTACCTGGTCTTTTGCAATCTCATTTACTGCTGCTCATCTTCATCTATCAATCTGCTAATCTCATCTTCACCCAGTGGTTTATTACTCTTGATACTCAAGCTTGATTTCCATTCTTTACTAAATCCCTTCTGAATACGCATATTAATAAGCATGGTTATAGTCATAGCAATGAAAGCACCAAGACTGGCTAACGACATATCTTTATGTGCATCCCATATATCTCCCTGTGTTCCCAGATATGCCATCCCCAGATCTCCGCCAAATAGAGTGGCAGCACCCCACTCAAATAGTTCGAATGTCATCGATGCAGCCATGGTGAGTAATAAGGGAAAGAAGTATCCCCAGAAACCAGTCCCATTAGCTACACGGCAATATAATTCTCTAAATGGATAGGCCAATAGCAGGCCATATAAAAAATGCACCATGCGGTCGAAATTATTCCTCTCCCACCCCATAGCTTCATTGAGACTAAAGTTGAAGTATGACATGAAAAAAGCATCATAGGGGACTTCGGCATAGGTATAATGCGCCCCTATTTCATGCAGGAATATAAACACAAATATCAGGGTATAAGATATTCTTGATAGCGGAAATTTCTTGTATGACAATGCCATCAATATAACAAAAACCAACACCAGGGCATTCTCCAGTGCCCAGTCTGCTCGATCATAAGGAGATACTGCTAGTATTAAAAATTCAATAAAAAATATCAGCGAGAGTATTAAAAAATATTTTTTATGTGACATGTGAAATTACAGTAACAGGGTTAAATTGATAACGAGGGATTCATCATCTTCCAGAGCCTGAAATTTTACAATTGCTGGTGCTTTTTGAGTTTTCCATACTATGAAAGGGCCGATAGCATTTATAAATATCGGAACACCAACAATAAATAACAGAATCACAATCAAAATGGTTTCAAGCACGTTATTGCTCCTGCATCTCTGTCAAATATTTAAATAATAACCTGGCTGATTTTGGTGGTTTATTCAGTTCCTGTTCTTTTCTTTTGCATTTCGTATCAATTGTCTGACGTGTTGACGGTCGAAATTTCTCGAACTTGATTGCCAGCTCATTGAGCAAATCCTGGTCATCTTGCAAAAGTTGATCCCTCCATTGCTCAAGCTGATGGAATGCTCTGACTTCGTCTTTATGTGGCTGCTGTAATTTATGCAACATTGTCCGTATAGATTCTTCATTCTCCTTCTGCATCAATCTTCCAATGTATTGCAGTTGTCGGCGTATCGCCCCATGCTTCAGCGTTTTTGCAGCAACAATGGCATCTCTGATTTTTTCTGAGAGTGGGATATCGACTAACTGTTTTGGGGGTAGTTCTACCAGCTGTTTACCCAATGCCTGTAGTTCATGCATCTCGCGTTTGATTTGCGATTTGCTCTTCGGCAGGTCTTCTTCCTGCTCATCAACAGCTCCATTTTCACCATCTCTCACGGCAACAATCTCTCTGCAATCATTGGTATCTTATTCACTATTTTTAAATGGTAATAATTCGGCTGCATTGCTTCGATATTTTTCCATCAGACCGGCTTCCCTGTTTGTGAAATCTTTAATGGCAGCAGCAAAGCCCGGATCAGAAAGCCAATGTGCTGAATAGGTTGTCACGGGTTCAAATCCACGGGCTATTTTGTGTTCTCCCTGTGCCCCGGAATCAAAACGTTGTAATTTATTAGCAATACAATACTCCAGCCCCTGATAGTAACAGGCTTCGAAGTGCAGACTGTGATATTCCTCATAGCAACCCCAATAACGACCATAAAAACTGTCGCCCCCCACCAGGCTAAATGCAGCACCAACATAAGTATCGTCTTTTATGGCCAGGATTAACAATAACTGTTCAGGCATTGTTTCGGCAATCTCTTTAAAAAATTCAAGGTTCAGATAAGGTGGATTGCCACGTTTTAAATACGTTAACTGGTAAAACTGAAAAAACACATCTAATTGTTGTTCTGTAATATCTTTGCCATGAATCTGCTGCAGAGTAATACCCTGCTCTCTGATAAAACGCCTCTCACGTATTAGTGTCTTGCGTTTCCTGGAAGTAAACGAATCAAGGTAATCCTTGAAATCTCGATAAGCTTTATTCATCCATCTGAATTGAATACCTTCCCTGATGGCTATATCAGTAGATTTGAATAAATCAGCTTCCTCCAGGGTTGGGAAAAGACAATGCCAACCAGAGATATTTCCACGCTCAGCATTTTCAGTGATATAAGCCATTATTGATTGAAAGATGAGTTGCTTATCTACGCCTGCTTTCACAAAAAGTCTTTGCCCTTCGCAAGGGGTAAAAGGAATCGCTGTTAACCATTTTGGATAATATTCAAGCCCATGCTGGCGGTACGCATGAGCCCATTCAAAGTCAAAAACATATTCTCCGTGTGAATGAGTTTTCCTGTACATAGGCATCAAGGCGATTAATTCATCCTTGTCATATACCAGACAATGCTGAGGCTCCCAGCCTGTTGCTTCGCTGACACAGGCACTTGCTTCAAGCGCATGAAGAAACTCATGGCGAATAAAGGGATATTCAAGACCTGTGATCCTGTTCCAGTCTTCACGAGAAATCTCGTCAATACGATTGATCAGGGATATTTTCATCGTTGGTTTTGACTATTCGTACTGGACATAATATCTACTGGATAAACAGGGTCTAATCTGGCAAGTTGATGTATTCATAATAGCATCGTTAATTATAAATATTGAAAATGAACAAACCCTTCTCACAAGCCTGCGAAAATAACAAAGACCCCATTCTTGCTGTCCTGAAACGGGTTTTCGTCAACCCCTGTGAGGTACTGGAGATTGGCAGCGGCACTGGTCAACATGCTGTTTATTTCGCCGAATACTTGCCTCATCTTATCTGGCAACCCTCTGATCAGGCCATACATTTAACGGGAATTGACCTATGGATTAATGAAGCCAGACTCGAAAATATAAAATCACCCATGACACTGGATATCAATCACAAACCCTGGCCCGTCACAGACATTGAAGCCGTATTTACTGCAAATACTTTGCACATTATAAGCTGGGAGAATGTGCAAATATTTATTCAATCACTGGGTGAAACCATGCAGACTGGTGCAAAGTTTTGTTGCTATGGCCCATTCAATGTTGGGGGGACTTACACCAGTGAGAGTAATGCACGTTTTGATATCTGGTTGAAAGAACAAGATCCCTTGAGTGCAATTCGTGATCTGGAAGCTGTGGTTTCACTGGCCAACGATGCCGGGATTAAGCTATTGGAAAGTATTAAAATGCCAGCAAACAATAAACTATTGGTCATGGAAAAAACCTGACTCTCTGACAATTCAATTCAGGGACTGTCGCAGAAACTCTGCTTCTTCTGATTCTGTATACTGGTTATTGAGTAATAATGCATAACTTGAGACAGCATCTTTATCACCCAGCTGTCTTTCGATCTGTATTCCTAACCACAAACTTTTTGATGTGTGTCTGCTGGATTGAAGATAACGATTCAAATAATCTCTGGCTGGCATATAGTTTCCCTGCTCATAAGATATTTCTGCCATTTGAATCAATGCAGGTCCCCACCCATGGATTCCTTCTTAAGGCCTCAAGAAAATATTTTTCTGCCAGTTGGGTTTGCCCGTTTTTAAGTGCGCAGGTACCTGCATTATTGTAGGCAAGTTCAGGTGTTGTATATAATGGATTGTGCGCAGACTGAAGAAATAATTGATCAGCTTCTTCGTATCTCTGTGTCAGGCAGAGTAATAATCCGTAATTATTCAGAGCAGAAGAATAATCGGGAGTGAGATTAATGGCTATTTTGAAATTTTCTTCTGCAACATCGTAATAACCCATCTTTTGGTGTAATACACCAAGGGCATTATATGTGGGTGGATAGTCCGGTTCGGCTTCTTTGGCACGGTTCAATTTCTCCAGTGCTTGCTCGAAAAGTCCTTCTTGCATGTAGCCAATTCCCAGTTTCAAATTGGCAACTGCTATTTCAGCATCATTTGTTTGATAGGGTTGTGAATAATTATTCACCTTCGCGTCATTTTTATAGGCAGTACGCGTTATTGCAGATCCGACGGCACCGATGATTGCTGCAGGGCCGCAGGCAGTCAATAATAATGGCATCAACAGGAAAATGATTATGCTTAAATGACGCATGATCTAAGCTTACATCAAAAATAGATAAAGTTAATACCCTAACTCGTTATTTAATAAGAAAATTCATCTTTTTAAAAAGATGAAAATGACGGACAAAACAGCGAAATAGTAAGATTTGAATGAAAATTTCTATTTTTTGACTAGGGAGCAAATGTCGTTAGCTGGCGACGTAGTTCTCTTAATTTAGCCTTAACACGGCCGGCATTTTCCGGACCAATCCTGACAAGAATCTTTTGCCCCGCAGACAGTGACTCAAGTTCCGGGTTTGCAAACAGCCAAAATACCTTTGGCCGAACCAGTTTTATCTGCCCGTTAACTTCAGGTGCTTTAAGCAGGTGATCGATTACCTGAATAAAACGATCATTGAAATATCGGCCTGGATAACCAAGCTCTTCATAGGCTTCCTGAAACAAGGGATAGAATCTGATGTACTGAACAACCAGTTTCCTGGTATCTATGTACTCCGCCATACTCACAAAACTTTCGTAACGCTTAAAGTTTTTTTCATCTAATAATGCAGTATCCACATCCTGCTTTATTACCGTAAAAGTAGCAGGCACCCTTTGGGTAAAAACATAACGCTGCGGCAATTTCTGATTGGTCATATTATCAATCGTGACAACGAAATGGCGTATAAAAGATTCAAATGAAAATAACCCTGCTATATTAATCAGTTGCCTGATTGAGTCTGCAATAGCATTGTCACTTTCATCTAATTGGGGCAAAGACGCAGGTGCTTCTTCTACAATATCAATAACGGTTGGGGCAGCTTCTGATGATGTCTCTGGTTCAGGTTCCTCTACAAATGCAGCGGGAGTTTCCGGTACGGGATATTTGATAGTAGATTCCCCATCGCTTTCTGGAAGATCCAGGAAACTGTCAGTGCCAGTATCTATTGTAGTTTCTACAACAGATTCAGTTTCTGCTGTTTGTTGCCAGGGATAATAAGTAGCCGCAATGGCCAATGCGAAAATAATTACTACGATAAGAATTGGTTTTTTCATGTCCGTTTTTACCCTGATTCCTTCGCCAATAAAAATGTGACCCAGTTAACACTGTTCGGTTCAGCGTGAAATTCCAGCACTTTTCATCCTGCTAATTCTACCGCTTGTCCAGAATTAGTTCACTTATTAAAAATTAGTGTTAACCCTGTCACTAAAACGGTAATGCTAGACAAGAAGCCAATTCAACTATTGCGAAGCAAGTCACAGCTACAATTACGATTGCGTGACGAATGTCACAAAAAAGAACCTTTCCCGGAATAAAATATATATATTCAAATGCCATGTCTCTTAATGGCGACGTTTTACCCTCTAGCGATATTAACCAAGTCAGTAACATATTGTTTTTATTGAATATTATTATCTGGCATAAGCCTTGCAGATATTACAGTTAGTCACTGAAAGAGAGAAATTATCATGAATAATATTGAGAACCACCTGTCTGTAGTAGAAGTCAAAGAACAGCAGCTAGAAACTTTATCCGAGAATACCAGTAACCAGATTGCAGAAGCCAAATTGATTGTAGAGCAGCTACATAAAATGTTGCACAAAGATGCCCTGCGCAGACTGGAGCTTTTCCAGAAATATGCTGATGACCCTACTGTGGGCAGATGGTCTCCTGATCTACATCTGCAATGTGAGTTGGTAGAGGCATTAAGGCGAAAACTGAGTAATATCACTTAAGACCATATAGACAGATAAATACCCGGATCATTCAGCAGTCGTATCAAGTATCCCGAGCTTTCTGGTAAAAACAGTATGTGGCACACCGAAAGCCTCTTTCAACTTTATATCAAGATCCCATTTGTTCTCATATCGGCTTACGTGCCAGGACTTCTTAATACCAATATGGTTCATATGATAGAAGGGTGAGACCAGGGGGAAAAGACGACAAAGGCCAATCTGAACCATAAATCATTCTTTCAGTGAGCCCTGGATGTTTTACGGCTTTCGCCAGGTAACCAAGCTTGTTTAACTGTGTCAGGCTGGATATATCTGTGTATAGGTTCGGAAACTCATCAAACATAGGCAGAATTCTTTCGAAGTTATCCTGACCATCAGACTCGCCAGTTGTTGCTATATGTGCAGCGATTACCGTCACTCCGCATCTCAGAGGTAACTCTAGTAATCTTGGATCTGAAAATTGATCTTTGGCATTGGCAAAAGATTTTTCCATTCCGGTATGTGTCAGTAATGGTATGTTCAGCTCAGCCATCCGCTTATAAAAAGGGATGAATTTTTCGTCTGAAGGATCGATATACATGATACTTGGGATCCATTTAATCAGGACAGCTCCCTGTCTGTACACCTCTTCCAATAACTCCAGACTATCTTCTCTATTTGGATTAATGCTCGCACCAAACAACAAATTTTGATATTTGGCGGTCTGTGTAGCAATGAATTCATTAGATACATGAACCTGGGTTTTCTTGCGATCCAGTTTTTTTGTTTTCTCATCAATCACACCATCCAGAGCCAACACCACGGCCTGATCAACATATTTTGATTGTACTATCTTGTCGTTTAGCTTTTTAACCAGAATTTGATCGCCATATTCTTCAAGTTCTTCTGCCGTCACATCCATCCAGCTAAGAAAGAAATCAAAACGAAAATTATTCCGCATCTCTTCATTAATAAAATTACCCGAACCACCAAAACCCATACCAGCCACGTGCACATGCCAGTCGATAATATGGGCTTGTTCCAGCGGGTCAGGATCCAGTACAGGCAGATAACAACCAATCAGCAATAAAAGAGTAAATGTACTGAATATCTTCATTTATAAAACTTCACTCTTTGCTATTCCTCGCAAGGATATTTTTTTATCAGAATCGTTCCTGCTGCAATATCAGCAGTTTTCTCGAGTAATTCAGGTGACTTTGCCAGACCATCTGTGACTTCTCTCGCCAGTGCATGAACATCCGGCGGGTCAGGTAAACATACTCGTGGTATCTCACTATCCTCACTATGAAAGCAATCACAAGGCGTTATATACCAGGTACACATCATTCCTTCTGCGCCAGAAAATCCTTTGTCCAGGGCATGCTCACAAGCAGCCAGCAAATCATTGCCATTTGGTGTTGCAAACAGAGATGTACTTACAAACAGCAGTACTAGACTGAAAAACAAACTATTCGTGCTTGAAGTTTTAATATTATTTTTCATTCTGTCTATTTTACCAGGCTAACGACCTGGCTAATCGCTATTCAACAAAGCACTCTGTACCTTATGCTTGGTCTTTATGAAATCTTTATGAGAAACATAAATCAAGTCGGCAATCTTTCGCACCATGTGTTCTTCCATTGAATCCAGATGTGAATCAGCATAAGCCACAGACCATAACAACTCAACGACCTTGATTTTCTGTGCCTGGGTAAATTCACTGGCAATCAAACGGGTAAACTGATGGTAATCAATCGCCTCTTTAACCTCTGCTTCGGCCAATTCAAATAAAACATGACATTCATCATCAGTGAGTTCAAATTTGTCTGTTAAAGACTTTTTTGCCGCATCAATTTCATTATCATGCACATGATCATCCTGATACATCATTTCGATCAATAAGGCTGCTGTCGCCAGTTTCAGTTCATGTTCAAGATCACCATTTGCTTCCGGTGATATATTTTTATCAAAAAAGTTTTTAATCGCGTTTAGCATATCAATTCCTGTTATTAAGTCTAACCATGATCATTCTGGCCAAGGTCGTCTGCGATTGAGTCTGTAATCTCCATATATTGGTCGAAGGTTTCTTGCTCTTTCACGGTATCAGCAGTTGACATGAAACGTTTAATTTCCTCAAGAGCTTCTTCTGTCCGACCTGATTTCCACAGCGTATTAAACAGGGCGATAGAGAATTTCCCTTCGCCCGGCCCCATCAGGATCAACCGTTCAAAAACCATTTCAGCTTCTGAATATTTTTCGTCAATATAATATGAGCCACCCAACATCAACAATGCCGCATGATTGTTTGGGTCTTGTTTTAATAATTCAAGCAAACACATCCGTGCATCTTCGTTCTTGCCTGCTTCGACAAGCGAACGGGCGTGATCCAGACTTTTCTCTTTATCTGACAAGTTGTGATTCCCTGTATTAGTAGCGATGATCAATATTGCTAGAAAAGGAAAACAAGGGCAATAGAAAGACTAAAATAGTTCTATCGCACATATTCATCCCATCAGATATGATGCTACAAAGTTAAATACAAACTGGAGTTAAAAATGGCATTGGCAATTACCTTACATCTTCTTTCCGTCGTCGTTTGGGTCGGAGGCATGTTCTTTGCCTACATGGCATTACGACCAGCGGCCGGCAGCCTGCTTGAACCGCCAGTTAGACAAACCCTCTGGGTCGCTGTATTCAAGCGTTTTTTTGTCTGGGTCTGGATATCTATTATTACATTACTTATTACAGGCCTGTGGATGATATTTGCTGAACTCGGCGGCATGGCAAATATTGGTTTTCATATACATATTATGCTGGGACTTGGAGTCTTCATGATGTTGTTATTTATGCATGTCTACTTCGGCCCATTTCGCCGCTTGCAATATGCCGTTATAGAAAGCAACTGGAAAACTGGTGGAGAAAAACTTGATCAAATTCGTGTATTAATTAAAACCAATTTAATACTGGGTTTATTGGTCATCATCATTGCAACTGCTGGACGCTTCTGGCTTTAAATTATATATCTTCAGTAATGTAGCAAAATAATTCGGATATTAATCATCATTGTGTTAGGGTGCGCGCATCTGGTGATGCCTTGAAGGCTCCCAGAGCGACATCTTTACTTGTTAGTTCGCCTCACTTGCGTTGCTACTCTTAAACAGCAACGCATACATGGAGTCCAACTGTCCCTCTTTTAGAGGGCCAATTATTGCATGCCGCACGAACGGCAAAGCTATATCCATGCCCCGGACAGAATCCGCAAAAATAAGCGCGCGTCCATCAGGAGCACAATACTTGGCCAACAACACAAGCCTTCCAATCTGGTCTTTGCTCGAAACAGCAAGCAGGGCAGGAGGCATAAATATGGATTTATAAAATAAGAATGACATTTGAAACACTCGGTTTATCGGAAGAATTATTGTGCGCTGTGCGCGATACCGGTTATACAAAGCCAACGCCGATTCAGGTACAAGCCATCCCTGCGATATTATCAGGCAAAGACGTGATGGGTGCAGCACAAACCGGTACTGGTAAAACCGCTGGTTTTACCTTGCCCTTATTACAACTACTGAGCCATAAACCTCCAGTAAAAAATAATCGTGTCCGTGCACTTGTGATAACACCCACTCGAGAACTCGCAGCACAGGTACAGGACAGCGTTTTTACCTATGGCAAACATATCAAATTACGTTCCGCTGTTGTTTTTGGCGGCGTAAAGATTAACCCACAAATGATGAAGTTACGTAGAGGTGTCGACGTATTAGTTGCGACGCCAGGGCGGCTGCTTGATCTGTATCAACAAAATGCTATCCGCTTTAATGATGTTGAGATACTGGTACTGGATGAAGCTGACCGTATGCTGGATATGGGCTTTATACACGACATTAAAAAGATCATGGCCCTGCTACCGAAACAGCGGCAGAACCTGATGTTCTCTGCAACCTTTTCTAATGAGATACGACAACTCGCCAAAGGTATCATTAACAATCCTGTCGAGATTGACGTTGCTCCTCGCAACTCTACTATTGAAGCCATCACCCAGAAGATTCACCCGGTAGACAAGGCACGCAAAACAGAACTTCTCAGTCATTTGATCCGCACAGAAAACTGGCACCAGGTACTGGTCTTCAGCCGCACCAAGCACGGCGCTAATCGACTGGTGAAAAAACTGTTACAAGATAAGATACACGCAGCAGCGATACATGGTAATAAAAGTCAGCCTCAACGAACCAAGGCATTGGCCGATTTCAAACAGGATAAAATTCAGGTATTGGTTGCAACCGATATTGCAGCCAGGGGTATCGACATCGATCAACTTTCGCATGTCGTCAATTTCGACTTGCCAAATGTCCCCGAAGACTACATTCACCGCATTGGTCGCACCGGCCGTGCAGGGGCCAGTGGACATGCTGTCTCTCTGGTCTGTGCTGATGAGGCAAAACAACTGCGAGATATCGAGCGACTCATTAAAAGCAGGATAGCACGCGAAGAAATTGAAAATTTCGAACCGGGACACGCAGTCCCTGAAAGCGACTCAATTAAACCGGCACCTCTAAAAAGACACAGGCCAAAGAAACCGAAAAATAAATATGGACAGCGCAAAGGTTCAGGAAAGAGTTCTGGTGAACAACAGGCACATGGTAGAAATCGCAAACCGAAGGGTGCTGGTAAAAATAACTCAGGCAAAAGGAATAATAAACCTGGCAACCGGGCCCAGCGATCAAGATCAAGCGCGGCAGTTTGAAATAATCTGGCCTTTAGTTCACACGAGCACGTGATTACGTGTGCGTTGGATGTATTGAAACAAGAGCTTTAGGAGTTGAAATATACCTGACCCCGCTCCGTTTACACTTCAGGGGCCAGTTATACAGATACGAACTTAGCGGCGTCTACCCTTCTGGCCTTTTCGTGGTTCTTCGAATTTGACCTTCAGGAAATTACCTTCAAACGACTTGCCATCCAGACCAGCAATAGCAGCGCGTGCCTCGTGACCTTCCATTTCCAGAAAGGCAAATCCTTTGCAATTACCTGAAAATAAATCTTTCACAAGATTCATAGAACGTACCGTACCAAACTCTGAAAAAAGGGCCTGCAGAGAATCTTCTGTGGTACTGGGCGGCAAACTGCCAACAAATAGTTTCTTCACTTTGAAGCTCCTGTTGTTACGTTACAAATATTACGTTACAAAAAGCAAACCCTGCGACTACGCAGGGCTTACTCAAAACATCAAACTAACAGCCTTTAGGCTGTTACGTTTTGTGCCTGTGGGCCTTTTGGTCCTTCTTCAACATCGAAAGTAACCTGCTGGCCTTCAGCCAATGTACGGAAACCTTCGCTTGAGATTGCAGAGAAATGAACGAATACGTCCTTAGTGCCATCATCAGGTGTGATAAAGCCGAAGCCCTTGGATTCGTTAAACCATTTAACGGTTCCTGTTGTCATAATAATTACCTCATTAAGTATTAAAATAAAAATGTGTTACAAATCTTACGAGGTATTTAACAGGTGAAAACTTGAAAAGTATTTCTGACAAAAACCAGTATAGAATGTAGCGGTACACAGTGTAGCCGTTTTTTGACAAGAAAAACAATAGTAATCAAGGTGTCAGATATCTGAATCTCAAGGTGTGATGAACAAAACTTCATTTTCAGTGAAAATTGTCCTGATAGCAGCAACTACGCTTGGTCTCCTTGCCTGTTCACAGGAAACACCCCAGACATTGGTAACGGTTGCGGATGCCCGGATCAACCCCTCACACTATATAGACACCGGGGAACCGGGTGACTCTATTGGTGATATTCTGGTATTTGATCAGCCCTTATTGGACAAAGACATGAATGAAATCGGCAATAATATCGGCACCTGCGTTCGCACCCGTGTCGGACACAGCTTCCAGTGCCAATGGACGCTGACCTTCGAAAATGGAGCTATTCAGGTCTCCGGACGCGAGTTTGACCAGGGAACCTCTACCTTCACTATCGTCGGTGGCACAGGCAAATATTCGGGAATCTCCGGTGAAATGGAATCTACCAATAATAACGATGGCACCTTTACACAAACATTGCATTACTGGATCAGGCATTAAGGAATGTAACAATTCACGATCGTTGTTTTCCGACGTATTTCCCAACATCTGCTATTATGCGCCACCTGCCAAAAAGCCAAACCAGGACCCCGATTAATAACTCATGCCCGTGACCGCTAAAGCCTTTTCCACACTACCATTAAGCCCTGAATTTCTGGCTAATCTGCAGTCGCTGAAGTACACGGAAATGACACCGATACAGGCACAAAGCCTGCCTGACATTCTCAAAGGCAAAGATTTACTGGCACAGGCTAAAACCGGCAGTGGCAAAACAGCCGCATTCGCCATTGGTTTACTACAGCAACTCAAGGTACAAACCTACCAGACTCAGTCGCTGGTTCTATGCCCGACACGAGAACTGGCTGAACAGGTAAGCAATGAAATTCGTCACCTGGCGCGTTCGATCCCAAACACCAAGCTACTCACCTTGTGTGGCGGCAAACCAATGGCCCCACAACTGGCATCACTGGAACGCGCCCCACATATCGTAGTCGGTACCCCCGGGGCGAATATTAAAGCATCTGGAAAAAGAGACTTTAAAACTGGATGGCCTGAATGTGCTGGTACTGGATGAAGCCGACCGTATGCTGGATATGGGTTTTCATGATGACATCATGCGTGTGATTAAAATGGTGCCACGCCAGAGACAAACCCTGTTATTTTCCGCGACCTACCCGGATCAGATAAAAAGGATTAGCAATGCAATCCAGAATGATCCCGTTGATGTGCGTATCGAGGCCGTGCATGACAATAAAAAAATTAAACAGGTTTTCTATGAAATTGAAAAGGGTGAAAGAAGCAAAATTCTGGTTTCCCTGTTACAGCATTATCAACCTGAATCCAGCCTGGTATTTTGTAATCGCAAACAACAGTGCCAGGAACTGGCGAAAGAATTATGGCAACAGGGTTTCCATGCCCTGGCCTTGCATGGTGATCTTGAGCAAAGGGAACGTAATCAAGTATTGACCCAGTTTGCCAATAAAAGCTGTTCCATATTGATTGCAACAGATGTTGCTGCACGTGGACTGGATATTAAAGATCTGGAGGCCGTTATTAACTATGAGTTGTCACCAGATCCGGAAGTCCATATTCATCGTATCGGGAGAACCGGCCGCGCGGGCAATCAAGGTCTGGCTCTGAGTTTATTCATGGCCTCTGAAGCGCCCAAGGTCAACAACATAGAGGATTATCTGGGGAGTCCTCTGAACATAGACAAAACATCTACACTGATTAAAAAAGAGAATTTCCAGCTGAATCCCTCAATGGTCACCCTGTGTATCAATGGTGGACGCAGAGAAAAGATCCGTGCCGGCGATATCCTGGGTGCATTAACTGCAAATACTGATCTAGCGGGGAAGCAAATTGGTAAGATCGATATCTTCGATATTATTGCTTATGTCGCGATAGAAAAAGAGATTGCCAAACAGGCATTACAGATTCTCACTGAAGGGAAGATCAAGGGCCGTAAATTTAGAGTACGTAAACTACGCTAGTTATGTGCCCGGAGAAGATCGTTAGAGTAGATGTTCTGATTATCGGTGCCAGCGCAGCAGGTTTAATGTGTGCCATTGAGGCTGGGAAACGCGGTCGCAAAGTCATGGTACTGGATCATGCCAATAAGCCCGGCAAAAAAATTCTCATGTCTGGTGGTGGTCGTTGTAATTTTACCAATCAGGATATCAGTGCCAGCAACTTCATTTCTCACAATCCCCATTTTTGCAAATCAGCATTAAGCCGCTACACACAGTGGGATTTCATCGCCATGGTTGATGATCATCAGATCTCCTACCATGAACGCGATCTCGGAAAATTATTTTGTGATGATAGTGCCAGGGATATTTTGAATATGCTGCTTGCAGAGTGTGATAAGGCGAATGTCGATATTCAACTTAACTGCGACATTAAAGATATCAGTAAAACAGACGATAGTGCATTTGTTATTAGTACAGCAACAGGTAATTTTCAAACTTCGTCCCTGGTGATAGCCTGTGGCGGCTTATCGATCCCAAAGATGTGTGCCAGCCCTCTGGGCTATAAAGTAGCAGAACAGTTTGATCATCACATCTGGCCAACCACAGCGGGCCTCGTGCCCTTTACCTTGCAGCCTGATGACAAGGAAAGATTTGCAAAACTCTCAGGTATCGCCGTTGAATGTATTGTCAGTAATGACCGTATTCAGTTTAAAGAGAATATACTTTTCACACATAGAGGTTTGAGTGGCCCAGCCATCTTACAAATTTCCTCATACTGGGAACCGGGTGAAAGCATCAATATTAATCTGTTACCGGATATTGATATCGTAAACCTTCTAAAGACACGAAAATCGGAACAACCAAACACGAGATTAAAAGCGATTTTAGGAGAACTCTTGCCTAAACGTGTCCTGCTAACGTTTTTAGGACAAGAAACTGTGGATGAACCCTTACAAATAATTTCACATGAGCGTATTAGAGAGATCGCAACACAACTGCAGCAGTGGCAGATCAAACCCAACGGCACGGAAGGCTATCGTACAGCAGAAGTTACGCTTGGCGGCGTTGACTGTAACGAGCTGTCTTCCAAAACCATGGAATCCAGTAAAGTCTCAGGTCTGTATTTTATTGGAGAAGTCGTTGATGTCACGGGTTGGCTGGGCGGATATAACTTTCAGTGGGCCTGGTCGTCAGGATGGTGCGCAGGTCAGATTGTCTGATTATAAATTATGCCTTTAATCTATAGCCTGTTTTAAAAATCCACCATATTGTGCCCAGACACAAAAGCATAAAGCCCAGAGTCATTCCCAGACTGGTACCTATACTGACATCGGAGACACCATAAAAGCTCCAACGGAAACCACTGATCAAATATACCACGGGATTAAACAAGGTAATCTTTTGCCATAAGGGCGGCAGCATGTTAATTGAATAAAAACTGCCGCCGAGAAAGGTCAGTGGCGTGATAATCATCATTGGCACGATTTGCAGTTTCTCAAAATTATCTGCCCAGAGCCCCAGTATGAAACCGAACAAACTGAAGGTTAATGCAGTAAGCACTAGAAATCCGAACATATAAAAAGGATGCAGGACCTGGTAATCAACAAACAAATGTGCGGTCAGAAGTATCATTAAACCCAAAATCACTGACTTGGTCGCTGCCGCACCGACATAGCCAATCAGGATTTCGATATACGAAATCGGTGCCGACAGGATTTCATAGATGGTTCCGGTAAATTTTGGCATATAAATACCAAATGATGCGTTCGAAACACTTTCATTCAACAAGGACAACATGATCAAGCCGGGAATGATAAATGCACCGTAGCTGATCCCGTCTATATCACCCATGCGCGAACCAATGGCTGCACCAAAGACAACAAAATAAAGCGAAGTTGATAGTACTGGTGAGACGATGCTCTGCAATAAGGTGCGAAAAGTACGGGCCATTTCGAATAAATAAATTGCCTTGATTGCGTAAATATTCATTATTTTTTTCTCACCAGGCTGACAAAGATCTCTTCCAGAGAACTCTCACTGGAATGAATGTCTCTGAAATCAATACCATGATCATTGAGCTGTCGTAAAAGTAAGGCGATATCTGTATGCTCGTGTTGGCCATCAAAAGTATAAACCAGCTCATTACCATCAGCGGCAAGTTCCAGTGGATGATTGATTAATTCATCAGGTATCGTGGACAGTGGATTTTGCAAGTGCAGAGTCAATTGTTTCTTACCGAGTTTCTTCATCAATTCGGTTTTGTTTTCTACCATGATGATCTCACCCATGATTGATGATGCCGATGCGGTCGGCCATTTCTTCGGCCTCTTCTATATAGTGTGTCGTCAAAATAATAGTCACACCACTCTTTCGTAAACCCCGAACCATCTCCCACATATCACGTCGCAGCTCGACATCAACACCCGCAGTCGGTTCATCAAGAAATAAAATCCTGGGTTCATGGGAAAGTGCCTTGGCGATCATCACCCTACGTTTCATGCCGCCTGAGAGTGTCATAATCGTTGTATCCCGTTTATCCCATAATGAAAGATCTTTCAGTATCTTCTCGACTAAATCGTGATTTTTTGGTTTGCCATACAGACCACGGCTAAAATTCACCGTATGCCACACACTTTCGAACATCTCCGTCGAGATTTCCTGTGGCACCAGACCAATCTTCGAGCGTGCCGCACGAAAATCAGAAATAATATTATGTCCATCTGCAACAATCTCACCTTCACTCGGGTTAACGATGCCGCAGATAATACTGATCAATGTCGTTTTGCCCGCCCCATTCGGACCGAGCAAGGCAAATATCTCTCCCCGATTAATTTCCAGATCAATGTTTTTTAATGCCTGAAAACCTGAAGCGTAAGTCTTGCCCAGGCCTTTAATTGAAATGATTGACTGCATGAAATACCTTTCTTATGAGATTTCCTGTGCCGGCAATTGTATGCTGAATTTACTAAAATGACATTCCGGGAAATTGCTCAAGTCCATATAACATCCGCACTCAATATCATGTATTATTTGAAGTTAACAGTGGCACAAACCAAACGGTGTATGAAGGTAGGACTATGAATTTTTCAAGAGAACAAATCGCTGAAATCGATATACTGGTTCACTACAATCTGGAAACCACACAGCAAGGCATCAAGGTACATTCAAGCGCAGGTGAGGAACACATAGAAGCAGTCAGACGCTTGTACGAAAAAGGCCTGGTCACACAAATAGACGGTGGTTATCTCACCGACCTTGGCAGAAGTGCCGCCGAACACGCACAGGCACTTATACTCATGCTGGCACCTCATCATCAGAGCACGGCAAGTTAACATTAGTCTTAGACACCTCTAGTTATTACATTCGACTCGAATTACTTTCATTGACTCTGAAAATAATTTGAACTATACCTTACAGCTGTACAGGCAAACTTCATGGTAAGAACTGGATCTCTCCATTTCAAACCATAGTAATTTTCAGCTGTGCTATCAATAAATTAGGGGGGGAATCATGGCCATTTGTCCAGTAGCGAATTCAGTAGGGTGTGAAAAATGTGCAGTAGTGAATGTCTGCTTCCTGAAAACTGTACTCGGTAATTATGGTGAAGAAGAGCCAAAACCAGGTTCTGAACCGACTACGATTAACGTCAAGGACGACCAGCCCCCACCAGATTCATAAACAATTAATAAGCATTCCTGATATATTGATTAACTTCATTACCGACCCTGTGCCAATCAATATTCCTGGTCAGATACATGGCCAGGCCTAATATGACAAACAATCCAATACTACCAATAAGCAGGGCAAAGGCTTCTGAGCGAAGCGTTACAAAAAGATAAGTATACAGGCACGATAAAAATAACAAAGACAATGGATGCTTTTAAGCGGCTATTTAAAATACTGCTACTGTAAAGCGATATAAGAACAATCGAGGCATAAGCACTGATAAAATAAGCAATATTAAAATTGATATGTTCGGCAAGAGATAATAGTAATAAATCGTGAATTCAATTTATAAGTGCAACTCAATCAGGTGGCACGAACGGCCTGAAAATGACAAGCTCCTTTCGTTGATCCAGTCCCTTGAGACCAGCGCTGATTTTGATCATCCCGTGGATCAGTTTGAGATCGTCGAGACGCATATCTCTTATATCCTGCTCACTGGTCCGTATGCCTATAAGTTCAAGAAACCTGTTGATCTTGGCTTTCTGGATTTCAGCAACCTGAACAAGCGAAAGCACTATTGCGAGGAGGAATTACGTCTGAATCGCCGACATGCTGCAGAACTTTACCAGGATGTGATCACGATCACTGGTGATTACTCATCACCAGTGATCAATGGCAAAGGTCCGATACTGGAATACGCCGTTAAGATAGTCCAATTCGACCGAAGCCTAGAACTGGACAAGTTGATTGTCAAAGATGGGTTTGACACCGACACTGATCAACAAACTGGCCACTGTCATTGCCGCATTTCACAACGAAGCCGAGGTGGCCGATGAAAAAAGTGATGCGGGGTCTATAGCTTACATCTGGCATCCCGTAGCGGAGAACTTTTCCCAGATCAAGGCACGCTTGCAAAACGATCGTCTCTACAGTGAACGGCTGGAGTTACTTGCGCAGTGGTCGGAGGCTGAATTTAATAAACTTAGACATGCCTTTGAAATGCGCAAGATACAAGGGTCTATCCGTGAATGTCATGGTGATATGCATCTCGGTAATATTGTTCTGATTAACAATGAACCCGTAATCTTTGACTGTATAGAATTTTCAGAGGAACTACGTTGGATCGATGTGATGAATGACATCGCCTTTCTGGTCATGGATCTGGATGAACACGACTGTCCGGAATTATCCTACCGTTTATTAAATGCCTACCTTGAACACACCGGGGATTATGCCGGATTGAATGTGTTACGTTTTTATCTTGTCTATCGTGCCATGGTAAGGGACCAAGGTGGCATGCATCCGCCTCGATCAGGAATATCATGACAAACAGTCACAGTCTGATTATCAGCATTATATTGATATGGCGTGCGCCTATACGGAACAAAAACATGCCGTGTTGTTCATGACTTATGGTGTGTCCAGTTCCGGCAAGACGACCGTGAGCCAATTATTACTGGAACGATGGGGTGCGGTCCGGATCCGATCAGATCTGGAAAGAAAAAAATTACATGGTCTGGCTGCTGATACAAAAACTGGATCCCCGATCAGTGGTGGATTATATTCACCTGAAAACACACAACGCACTTATTATAAATTAAGTGGCTTATCTATCGATCTCCTTAATGCCGGTTATTCTGTAATTGTTGATGCGACATTTTTGCAAGCCTCTTATCGTCGTGATTTCATCAAGCTAGCTTATGCTTGCAACGTGCCCTTCGTGATCCTGCATTGCCGTGCCAGTGAGGAGCGATTGAAAAAACGTATTCAGCTACGTCATATAAAAGGTGATAATGCGTCAGAAGCGAATTTAAACGTATTGGCACATCAGTTGAAAACACTGGAACCGCTGAACGATGATGAAAAACAATTCAGTGTCACTATCGATACGGATCAGGAACTGGATATCAATACCATACTTACTACGATTGAAAGCAAACTTAAAAAATGGTAATTCGTGATGAGGCAGAAGAAAATAAGATCGAGACACTGACCATGCCACTACTCGGTACGAGTTATGGAAAACTAAAGGAAAGGGGCATCATGCAATTGCTACAAGACTCACTAATTCAAAACCGACAACAACACCTGAAAAAATATTCATGTATCAAATACTTACCCAATTTCCAGCCGGACAATCACAAACAAGAGACAAACCTGAATCATCTGCCATTAGTTATTTATAAAATAGCAATAATTTCATCTCTTAATTAGTTACAAGGGAAAGTATTGGAACTACCGAGTTTCAGTTCATGTAGTTCGCCATTAACATTAACCATTACCGTTTCTCCGGAACCCTCGTCAACCGCGAGTTGGAAACTGTCCCGGCCAATATCCAGTTCATACCACTGACCACGATGTATCAATCGCGTATAAAAACTCGAGAGTTGCTCAGGTAAACGTGGATGGAAAGCTATCACACTCTCACTGGTATCTATACCGGCATAATGCCGTAACACGATATCCACGGTCCCCGCCATGGCCCCCAGATGAATTCCTTCCGGTGTAGTTCCATCCTGGGTATCCGAGATATCGCTTTCGAGTGCCTCACAAAATAGTTGCCAGGCAGCGGTCCTGTCGATACGGTCAAGTACTGAAGCATGTACGACATGGCTCAGTGTCGATCCGTGTGAGGTACGCTTAAGATAATAATTCACATTCTTGTGTATGGTTTCATCGGAGAACTCGTAGCCCAGTTGTTCGAAGATACGGTGCAACTCCTTCGGCGGTAGCAGGTAAAACAACATCAGTACATCAGCTTGTTTTGACATCTTGTAATTATTCGGCGAGTCACCTTCAGCCTTAAGGATCCGATCCAGGCGTTCGATATTGCCATATTTATTCAGATAGCCGGGCCAGTCGAACTCCTCCAGATCTTCATAACCTTCGAACTGGCTGATAATACCCTCGTCCTGGAACGGTACGGTCATCTTGCGGCTGATATCGCGCCAACGTTCAATACCCTTATCGGTTAGGCTGAGTTTTTCAATCAGCTCTTCACGGCGATCCGGTGGCAACAGGTTGAGGGTGTCCAGGGCCCGTTCCAGGCTCCATACCGCCATCACATTAGTGTAAGCATTGTTGCGCAAACCAGCTTGCTCGACACCTGGATATCCTTCATGGTACTCATCCGGTCCGACCACATTACGAATTTCGTAGCGTCCCGTTTTGACGTTGAATTGGCTGGCGCTGGACCAGAAACGGGCGATCTCCAGAATCATTTCAGCACCGTAGAATCCCAGAAATGCGTCATCGCCACTCACCGTACAGTATTGCCAGATGTTGTAAACGATAGCCGCGTTGACGTGCCGCTGTAAATGGCTTGCATCCGATCCCCATTCACCTGAGCGGGGATTCAAATGGATCGGCTGTGTCTCCTCCTGGCCGTTGCTACCACTTTGCCAGGGATACATCGCGCCCTGATAACCGTTTTCCTCTGCGTAACGACGTGCAGCATTAAGCCGATGGTATCGGTAGATCAGGAGAGACCTTGTGATATCCGGAATCTGGAAGGTGAAAAAGGGAAAGATAAACAATTCATCCCAGAATATATGTCCCCGGTAAGCTTCTCCATGCAGACCCCGTGCCGGTACCCCGACATCCCGTTCAATACTGTTGGGGGACACGCTCTGCAACAAATGAAAAATATGCAGGCGCAAGATCCGCTGTTCATTCCGTTGACCGTTGATACGCATATCACAACGTCGCCAGAGGTTTCGCCATACACGTTCCTGATCCTGCAACAAGGAGGCAAATCGCCCACAACGCTTCATGGTGAGCCTGGCATCAAGGTAACATTCGCTGATGGCGCGATCACGTGAAGAATGGATGGCAACCCGCTTCTCCAGATGAACTGTCTGCCCTTCGTTCACGTCGAACACGAGTTCCTGTGTGATCGACTCGGGCGTATATTTAGTCTGTGTTTCTGGCACGATCAGATGACCATCAATGAACAGCCGGGTACAGGCAACCTGAGCCATGCGCAGATGAGACTGTTTGGTCTCCACCAGCAAGCTGATAGTGTCAGGCATCAATTGTTCGCATTTCAAAACATTAAGGTGCTTGGAGTTCAATTCCCGATAGCGTGCGACACCAGCATTGATGACCGAGCCGTCCAGACCGCTGTCAATATGTATGGTTCCGGACCAGTTTTCCGGTGTGATCACATATTCAATCGCGGCCAGGTGCGGATGTTCCATGTGTACAAGGCGCCGACTCTCCACTCGTGTCTGGCGACCTTGTTTGTCAAGCACTCGAAATCGTCTTATCAGCAACGCGAGCTTCATGTCGAGTTCCTGATGATAGTCGAGTATGTCAACCATATTCAGGTTTAGCCATTTACCCTGTGCCGGACGGAAACTTAGCGACAACCAATTGGGAAAATTTACCAGATCTTCATTACTTATCTCCCGACCGGCAACCTGGCTTATCAATCGATTATATCCCCCAGCCAGATAGGTCCCTGGATAATGTATGTCATCAGCTTGAGATTCCTCAGCTGCCCCCCGGGTAGCGATATAACCATTACCCAGGGTACACAATGCCTCACGCAGGCATTCATGTGCGGGATCAAAATACTCATAAACCAGTTTCCACTGGCTCATTTACACGGCCCCTCCGCCAGCTGCACACATTTATCTAGAAAATCTTTTACCTCTTCCGTATTTCTCAGGGTATAGGATGCTGCCGTTTTACATGGTTCATCTGTCACCAGAATACCAATCCCCCGATCCTGCAATACTCGGAAAGCATCTTCATCAGTAACATCATCTCCTATATAAATCGGCAAGACATCATCACCATCAAGCTCCAGTGTCTGTAACAACCATAACAGTGCCTTGCCCTTATCCCAGTCGATACACGGACGTATCTCAAATACCTTTTTACCATGATGCTTTTTCAGCATTACTTGTTGTGTAAGCATCCTGTCCACAATCTGTTCAACCTCTGTTATCCGCTCTTCATCGACCAATCGATAATGGACCGACAGTGAAAATTTCTTATGCTCGACCAGCACCCCTTCGATGCCTTCTACCTGTGGCAGTATCTCTCTGTATGCTTTATCGACCGCCTCTACGAATGCAAGCCCCTTTTCGTTATTGATTTGTGTGCTGCCTGGCCCCGCTATCTCGAGACCATGGTTGCCTGCATAATAAACGTCATCCAGTGCGACCAGTTGGCGTACATCTTCCAGTGCACGTCCACTGATAATAGCCGTAGTGTAATGTCGTACGAGATCCCGAAGGGTATTACGCATGCGATCAGATAACAGGGCCAGATCCGGACGCGCTACTATTGGTGTCAAAGTCCCATCGTAATCAAGAAACACAACTGGATGCCGATCTTTAAACAGAGCAGCAATCGTATTTATTACCAACAAAGTAGAGTGTGAAATATTTCTTTTGTATTCGATCCAGTCATCGATTTGTTCGATATTTACCTCAGACAGATCATTGACTACCCGGTCAGCACCATTATTCAACAGTGCGTTGGGATTATTGTGACGATCGATGCCGATAACGAGGCCAAAATTGCCCTTACTCCCGGCCTGGACACCGGATACTGCATCCTCCACCACCACGGCCCGTTCGGTTTTTACAGCCAACATTTCTGCGCTCTTCAGAAAAATATCAGCTTCGGGTTTACCCTTGAGACCGAGTTGCTCGGAAACTACACCATCGATACGTACGTCAAATGTCTTGTCAAGCCTGGCCGCGACAAGTACCTCATGACAATGCTTGCTTGAAGATACAATAGCGATCCTGGATCCAGCCGCTTTCAGTTGCTGAATGAATTCAACGGTTGATACATAAGTTTCCACTCCCTGATCTTGCAAGGCCTGGCTGAACAGGCGATCTTTGATATTTCCTAATGCGTAAATAGTCTCTTGATCGGGCATATCTGATGGTGATCCAAAAGGTAGAAAAATTCCCCTCGATTCAAGAAAACTGCGAGTTCCTTCATAGCGTGGTTTGCCATCGACATATTCAAGATAGTCCTCGAGCATATCAAAGGGACGGAACGGCTCATCTAAACGTAACCCGCGTTGTTTGAGATATTCATCAAACAGGGTTTTCCAGGCACGAGCATGAACCTTGGCTGTTTGGGTAACTACACCATCCAGATCAAAGATAACGGCGTCGAAGTATCTAGCCATAGGACTATCTGCAACAGACTATTGAGGTCAAGTATTTAAATGATGATCAACGGCCTTGGGAACGTAATCATCGACCACCGGAAAATAGCTCAGGTCTTTCTCGATGACTGCCCGCAGAAACGAATCAACCCATGAAAATATATCACTGTCAGCGATTGTTTTTCGCATTATCCGCATATGCTCCTCTTGTATTTTTTTGCCCATGTTGAATGCCTCATAAATACTGTCTGCCATACCATCGATATCATATGGGTTAACCAGTATTGCCCCTTGTTTCAACTGGGCCGCGGCTCCTGCAAATTCGCTAAGTATCAACACGCCTGAATTTTCCAGATGCGCAGCACAATATTCTTTCGCTACCAGATTCATGCCATCTTTTAGTGGTGTTACCAATGCAATATCGGCAGCACGATAATAAGCAAGTAAATCATCCGGTGACAGGCTGCCGTGAATATAGTGGATAGGTACCCAATCTGAACATGTGAATTCACCGTTGATCGTACCGATCAGACTCTCAATCTTGAGTTTAAATTTTTTGTACTCAGGAATGTCTTCACGACTGGGGACGACATGTTGCACCAGCCTGACTTTCTGGATTAGATCGGGATATTTCCTCAATGCATTCCGAAAGGCCTCAAGTTTGGAAATGATACCTTTGGTATAGTCCAGGCGATCAATGCCTAATATCATCTTCCTGCCATGCAGATCCTCATGCAGCTGGATCGCCTTCTTTTTAACACTCATTGTTGCCCTGTGGCTATCATACGTCTCATAATCGATACCAATAGGAAAGACACCGATACGTATCTCTCTTTCTGTATCTGCCTCTCGATCTTCAATCCGGCATATTTTCCGATCAGATATTCGCATAGTCAGGATCGAGCCATCACCCTCTATCCTGACCTCTTTTATCAGGGTTTGTACGCAGTTGATAAAATTACGCTGATCCCTCAAGGTTTGAAACCCTATAAGATTGTATTCCAACAGGGCACAGAGAATATCAAAGCGCCATGGCATCTTGAGAAAGATATCCAGTGACGGAAACGGTATGTGCAGAAAAAAACCGAGTTTGGATTGATAACCCAGTTGACGTAACCCTCTGGCCACCTCCATCAAATGGTAATCATGGACCCAGATAAAATCATTCGGTCTGACCATATTAAAGATCGCGCGAGAGAATTTCTGGTTTACCTGTAGATAAGTCTTCCAGAAATTTGGATCGAAATGACAATTACAAAACAGATCATGAAACAATGGCCAGATGATTTCATTGGAAAAACCATGATAAAAACCATGTTCCTCTTCTGCCGATAATATAATCGGCAGAAGCGTATAGCCCGTATCTTCAGTTAATTCATCCAGTATAGCCTCCAGTTCATGTGCATTACCGTCAATGATCCCTGGCCAGCCTATCCAGACACCACCTCGATTTCTCAGTGCCGGCACCATTGCGCTTACCAGACCGCCAGATGCTGGCTGCGCCTGATATTTCCCATCTTCGTCACGCGTTACGGTGAAGGGCAAGCGATTCGATACAACAATTAGACGATTATGACCTGCGCCAGTTGCTATATGTTCTCCGCTGCTCATCTGATGTTCCCCTTGAACAAAATATTTTTCTGGCCTGGCTAATAAACCTACAATAAGTAATCCTGCGTATCTGATTATTTTTTTACTGGGATAAAACAGTATTCTCTCTGTATCAATTCTGTAAATTAATGACCATAGTTTTAATCGCGCCTGCCAACAAGCCCCACAACACCTCCTTTGTAATTAAAGGCTATTAATAGTATAGACTAAATATTAGATTCGTAAGTTTTCACTGGTATCATAGATCGATACTTGGCAGTGCAACAGGTGGTTGATACCGAAAAGCACTTGATTCGGTATTTCAGGGTCAGATCTTCGGCAGCTGCTTATCCAATTCATGGGGGTCAACGGTACAAAATCTATTTTTTGTTTAATAAATCCTTCAAGTTCGCAAAGGGCTTGCCGGTTGCACGTTCTCGTTCAAGTTCATTACTTGCACTAATCGTCGAACTATCAGCATCAAGATATTTTGCATGTTCATGATCATGGCAATAGACACATAATAATTCCCAATTACTGCCATCGGGTGGATTATAGTCGTGGTTGTGATCTTTGTGATGAACCGTCAGCTCGATGATATTTTCCCGGTTGAATTCCCGTTTACATTTCCCGCATATCCAGGGATACATCTTCAGCGCTTTATCACGATAAGAGTGTCCCCTGGCCTCTGCATTTTTCCTTGATTCAGCAATGACCTTGTCTAACTTATCCATCATATTTTCAGTATATAAATCCAGACGGGCTATTATTCAATCTAATTCAACTGGGTATTGCCCAGAATATAATCCTCGGGGATATCAATGTAGGAGACTACCTCCCCCCCATATTCTTTAACAAAATCACTTGCAGACTGTTCTTGTTTAAATGGTATAACCTCCATTTGCCCCATACCGCCACGTTGTTTGCTGTTGATGACATACCAGGCTAATTTTGCATGGACCCAGCTGTTAATCTTCTTTTCAGGGTGGTTCCACTCTGCTTCATCCATTGCAGTGACAAAAAATGCGGCAATATTATTGGGTTCATCTGGCAGTAGTGTAAATGCCACCGCATCACGTGCAGATGTGAACCAGATCGCATCCTCTTTGTTGGTTAATATAATTTGTCCCTTGGGGCCTGTATGATCTTCAACAATCATATTGCAATAATAACCAGTATCGTCCCGAGTCACAGCCTGTGGTTCATAAACTTGCCTGGAAGAGGAATTCTCACAGGCAACCAGAAGAAGTGTTAACAAAATATAAAAAAGCTTTTTATTTAACATCAATATTCAAACTTCCTTTTTCTGAAAAATATAAATACTTAACATAAGTGGAACCAGTAACCATAGAAACAGGGTTGTGATCAATGTTAATGGTGCTAATAGATCCGTTTGAGTAACACCAGACATGCCTGAAACCAGGGTAGAAAGTTCTGAGCCTGTAAGATTGAATAATCGATAAACATCAGCAGGATTAAACAATATCAGTAAAGCCAGTAATTTTGATTGAATAACATGATTTTTATCAACCAGTAACATCCCAAGTAACAGCAGGTCATAAAAAACAACAATAAACAACCAAAGGCCTAAAGAGATTCCTGTTGCAGTAGAACGCTGTTGTACAACAACACTAACGAGATAACCCAGGGCAATAAAGATAGCCCCCAGAAGAAGTGAACTACCCATCATCAAAAAATAATCCTGCCACTCCTGTCCAGTACCAGCACCGTCAATTGCAAAATAAAGTGCAACAACACCGTAACCTAGCAGGATTGCAATCGCCAGAATAGAAAGATGTCCCAGAAATTTGCCGATAATGATCTGCCAACGGCGGATTGGATAGGTGAGTAATAATAATAATGTACCACGTTCGTACTCTCCCACTATGCTATCGAATGCCAGCATCAGTGCGATCAGGGGAATGAGATAGATACTGAGACTGGTCAGGCTGACCATGGTAACGCTTAACAAACTGGCTTTTGTTATGCCGACAGGTGTTGAGCCCAATAGTGCAAGTGATATTGCAAGAACTGATAACAATAAGATACTTGCCACTACCCAGCGGTTACGTATGCCCTCCTGAATCTCGGCCAGGGCCATGACTAATATTGGTTTCATAATTCATTCTCCTCGCCGGCAAAATGAATATAGAGATCATCAAGGCGTGGGGGAAGAATTTCAATGTCGGTTATCCCCGATGGAATCCGGGAAAGACTTTGCAATACCTGAAGTTTCTAGTCCTGATGACAATCAAATTCAATACAGTGATCATTGAATTTTCGGAAAGTGGTTTTAGCTTCAAGTGAATCACTCACGATCGATGTTTGTCCGGTTAATGTAGAAACACGGATATGGACAGGCAATTCGGCTGCTGCGCGTAGTTCATCCAGTGTGCCATGTATCACCAGACGGCCACGTCTTAATATGGCGATACGATCTATCCTTGTTTCTATTTCAGAAAGTGCATGTGACGAGATAAGTATTGTCGTTCCCCTTGATTTGCAATCTTCAATAATATTGTAGAACTTTTTACGTAGTGATGGATCCAGCCCTGACGTAGGTTCATCCAGCAAAATAAGCTCAGGCTCTCCCAGCAAGGCCTGGGCCAGTCCGAGTCGTTGACGCATGCCTTTCGAATAGGTTCCTACCTTACGTGAGGGCTGCATCAGTCAACCCCACCAGTTCCAGTAGCTTGTTACACTCTGATTCAGGCCTGTTCTTTAGCCTGGCATAGAATTTAATCAATTCCTGACCGGTCATTGACCCAGGAAAAGAAACTATCTCTGGCAAAAAGGCAATTGTCCTGCTACCTGAGGTCTGTGAAGGTGCTTGCCCGTTTATCCTGATACTACCTGTGTCAGGACGTGTGAGCCCGAGAATAAGTTTAAGAAGTGTTGTTTTGCCCGCACCATTGTGTCCAATTAAGGCCAGGCTTTCACCTTTGTTAATTGTGAGGCTCAGAGAATCTATAGCATGAAGCTGGCGATAATGTTTACTGACATTTTGTAATTCAATGACAGGTGTTTTTGTTTGATTTGTGAGGTTCATTTGTGAACCATTATATAAGAGGTGCCATCATCGGCGCACTGTCCATAACACCTCCTGGATGTAGTCCCGGAAATTTTGACTGGCTCCAGCGTAGTAACTGTAAAACCGGGCTATTAAGTAAAATTTTACTCATAGGATGACGCCACAGGATTTGATCAGCAAGGTTATTGGGGCGGTAAGGTTTGTCGGCCACATTATCACCATTTAAATCGAAGGCAGTATGGTCACTCCAGTAATTACCCTGACCTTCATTTGACCATTCGAGGAACCGAGTGCCAACATATTTAACCTGTGTTCTATTATCGATGAAAGCATTTCCCCAGATCATGTTTTGTTCAGAACCTGCAGTAAAATGTATCCCGATTTCACAACCCTCGAAATGATTTCTATGGATTTTGTTGAAATTAGAATTATAGATAAACACACATTTTTCCGGAGACCCATGCACGGTGTTATCTTTTATATCCGAGTAATTGGTAAAGTTGAACAGGAATCCCCTGTCACGATCTCCGCTGGAAGAATTACTGATGACTTTGAGATGACTTGAAAACATCAGTGCATAAGCAACATGATTACCGATTGAAACGTTACCACTAACCTCGCTCTGGTTAGTATACATATAGTGAATTGCAAACCGTAGATCACGAAATTGATTATTGAGAAATTTGTTATTATTACTGGTAGTGACAAAAATACCATCACGACCAAACTGCATTTGATTGTTTTCGACGATTGAACCCGGTGAGTTCCATATATGCACACCATTACCGCGTTCATTCATACGCAGATCATTACGACCTGTGATCATATTATTTCTGACAATGACATCATCCGGCCCCTTCAAATAGACACCAATCAAATTCTCCTGCAGCTGATTATTTTCTATCAGTGCCCGATCCCCTTCTGCAGTAATAAAAATCCCACTGTCTTCCACAGATAAATCGATACCTGAATGTTGTATTGTAATATTGCGAATAACGACATCTGCTGCAGAAACAGTGATTGTTTTTCCCTGCATACCACCATCAACAACAGTACCTGATTGACCAACAAGATGAATGCTCTGTTCGATAATCACCGGCCCGTAATAAATACCGTTACGTAATTGTAATGTATCCCCAGACTCTGCTTTGGCAAGTGCTTGCTTAAGTGTATCGGGACCAGGTTCTACATCAACAACAGAAGCTCCCGCCATAGAAGAACAACAAAACATCAGGCTGCAATACACCAGTATTGCAGCCTGTGAGTTTAAAGACATCAACATCGAACAGATATTAAGCCGGCTCAACCAGCATCCGACCACGCATTTCCATATGTAGTGCATGACAGAACCATTGGCAATAATACCAATGCACTCCCGGGCGTTCGGCTTTGAAGGTTACGGACGTAGTCTGCTGTGGTCCGATTTCAACGGCAATACCGTGATTTTCCAGGGTAAAGCCGTGGGTAAGATCCTCGATGGAGTCCATATTAGTGACATAGACAGTCACTTCATCACCCTGTTTTACCGTAAATTTAGGCATGCTGAAGGCAGGTGCGATAGACCACATATATACTCGTACCTTGTTACCATCACGAATAACTTTACTATCGCCCATCAGGTTAACGCCATCTTTCTTTGCCTGTGCTTCTGCATCAGCCCACATAACATCGCCACGCGTCCAGGTTTTGGCCGGATTAACAATGTCTGTCCGAACAATAATGCAATCATGTGGTTCAGCGTAGGTAGCACCATCATGAACAATTTCCATTTTGTCACTGGTAATATCAATCAGTTGGTCATTTTCAGGTTTCAATGGGCCAACATTGATGAATCGGTCCTTGGAAAATTTATTCAATGATACCAGCCATTTTCCATCAGCATCCTTGGTTTCACCCATGGAAGTATGGTTGTGTCCTGGTTGATAGTGCACATCGATTTTTTCCAGTATCGGATTCACGTCTTCACCTTGATAGGCACGGATGGCTTTATCCAGGTTCCATTTTGCTACCTGACTGTCCAGGAACAGGGTTGTAAAACAATTACCTTTTCCATCAAACGCGGTATGCAAAGGCCCCAGCCCCACTTCCGGTTCAGCAACGATCGCATCACGAGGCTTGATCTTGTCCTTGAACAAGTCCGGTAATTTGGTGACATCAATGACGGACACGGTGGGTGAAAGTTTACCGTTGATGACAACATGCTTACCATCAGGTGCTGTATTACAACCATGTGGGCTATTGGAAATCGGAATATAGCGGGTATAGGGCGAGCCTTTACGTCCATCGACCACTGGCACACCACTCATTTCCTTAAAATCACCTTTTTTCACTGCTTTTTCTATGGCTTTTATATCGAAGACCACTGCCCAATCCTGTTCATTGGCTGTCATTTCAGCCAGGGTGACGCCATTTTCAGAGTTATAACAGGTCGAAAATGCATAGAGTCCCTGGTAATCCGCATCACAATTATCCAGATTACCATCAACCATAACCTGCCAGGCGACTTCCATAGTGTCACCATCAATGGCAGTAAAAACGGCGTGATACTGTTTTGGATCGTCCAGTATTGAGCCATCATTTGGCATGGGTATGCGATGTTCGCTGTTGGCAAAGACATAACCTGTACGTGGATATTTCTGGGGTCGTAAACCATGAATATCAGAGGCATTCGGGATCTCTATAATCTTGTCGACTTTCATAACATCACAACGAATACGCGCAACCCGGTTATTGGCCTTGTCATTGATAAACAGATAGCGACCATCATAAGTGCCATCGGTAAATGACATGTGTGGATGATGTGCATCACCGTTGAGCCAGACACCCCCCTTATCTGCGAGAAATTCTTTTGTTTCCGGCAACAGGCCTTCTGTCAGGATCTTACGACTCTCGTTCGTCTGACCCCAACCGGAGGCACTACAACGATTAAATACAGGAATTCGCATTAGCTCACGCATGGATGGAACTCCTAGAATACGTACCTCTCCAGCCTGACCACTACTCCAGAAACCATAATATTCATCCAGATCACCAGGACCCACATGCGCCTTGTTTTTTGTAGCTGCACTGGCAGAACGCAGACTGCCTAATGTCAATCCTCCGACCGCACCAATACCAGCTAAACCAGCCAATCCTGCAGATCGAGTAAGCATGTCCCGTCTGCTTATACCTTCCTGCTCGTTCTCGCTATCTAACGACTTATCATCTATCTGATCATTATCAAATTTAGTCATGGTTTTCTCCTGTAAATAATAATGAGTTATGGAAATACATTGGCAGATAAAAAATGTCTGCTCATTTTGAACGGCTTAAATAAACTGAGTGTGTTATCAATCAGGCTCATAAGTGTTTTCCTTACGTGCCTGTTTAATTTCTTGTAGTATTTTTTTGGCAACTTCCGAAGATGTGGCTGAACTTCTTAATTCTATCCGCTCTCTTTTTAAACGCTGTTGTAGCACTACCGGGCAGCTGTGATCATCGTAGTAAAGTAGCTGACAATGTTGACAATAAATACATTCATTCGGATTGATCTGCCCCTCGGGATGGATGGCCTGAACCATACATTCGGTTGAGCATTGCTGGCAGGGGTTGCCACATTGACGATAACGTTTTAGCCATTCAAACATACGCAATCGTGCGGGGATCGCCAGAGCTGCACCCAATGGACAAAGATAACGACAATAAAAACGTTCGATAAACAAACCGACACTTAATATGGCAAATGCAAATAATACATAAGGCCAATCACGGACAAACTTCAGAATAATGGCCGTTTTGAATGGCTCAACTTCCGCAAGACGTTCGGCTAAATCTAGAGAATGTAGAGATACGCCAAACAAAACCAGGAAAATAATATATTTCAATGACCATAGTCGCTCATGTATTCCCCATGGCACATTGATCTGGGGAATATTAAATGCTTTTGCAACTTTGTTAATTAATTCCTGTAACGCACCAAACGGACACAACCAGCCACAATAGGCCCCTCTGCCCCAGAATAATAATGCTGCTGCAACACTTCCCCAAAGAATAAAAATCAGTGGATCCATCAGGAAATAGCTCCAGTCAAACCCGGTCGCCAAAGCATTAAAAACAGTGAAAATATTTACCACAGATAATTGCGCGTTTGCATAAAAACCGATACCAAACAAGGTAAATAACATGAAGCCCAGGCGCAGCCTGTTTAATAATCGTGGATGCTGAGCCAGCCAGCTTTGAAAAAAGAAAATCCAGGTGAGCAAAACCAGGGCTAATAATAAAACAATAACCTGCCATAGCTTATCCAGCCATAACGATTTCCACAGAGGAGGTGCCTCTTCTGATAATTGTGAGCCAATATCTGTAATTAAGGCCTTGTCTTCATCTATACTTTGTTCAATTACTTTGAGATAAAGTTGAGGAACCTGATAGTTAAGATCGAATATAGTAAACACTTTTTCTCGAGGACCGGTTTCCCGGCTTACCAAAAGCTCAATATGCCAGGGTTGCACCGGATCAAATTCAATATCAGCAGGTATCTGAAACAGATCAACATCCTGAAATTCAGGTGCCCCAGTTGCCGAGACTAGTCGCAGTCTTTTATGGTGGATATCACGGAAGCGTATGGCATTATCATTTTGAATTACTTCAAAACGATCGAAAATACCACCACGAACATAGCCTGATCCCTTGAATGAAAATGGGCCATTGGCAGCAATAAGAATAGCGTGCTTATCTGGACCTAATGATTTGACCAGGTTCCCATACTCCCTTTCACCTAGCAGACTACGACCAATGGTCGGTATTGAAACCAGCGCAGTATAGAGTTCGATAAAATTATTATCAGGTCTTCCCTTTCTGGATCTGATTCGTTGATTTTTACCATCCAGGTTGGCAAAAGCCTGGTTGATGTCCCTGTCAGTCAATTTCAGTCGCTTCACCGAACCGTTACTAAGCAGTTCGACCCAGTCACTTACACTATCCTGACTCTCATCGATTTCCATTTTTGTGGTTTGAGTCTTTTTTATCTCCGCTTCAAGGCCTCCCAAACCATACCAACGTGCTATTTTGATCGCTGAACGTACAATGCTGTCATCGATAACACGCACCGTTACCGTTGCACCGCTTAAGGCATCATAGGGAAGCTTTCTTTCCTGGTTACGACTCAGCGCTACTATATCCATACCCAGGTAGCTATCAATCACTGCTCGTATTTTAGCTTCTGGAATACCGATCAAGATAATTGGCTCATGATGCTCCAGCAGACGGACACCACGAATAACACCTTGCATATCCAGACCAATCAAGACATAAATTGGTTTCCCGGAATAACCAGTCGCATTCACAATGTCTGCGTTCAGGTAAACCAGGCCAATCTGCTGTGTCCCCTGATAGACTTTGGCAATACCGGATTTTTCCACATCCTGTTCAGCACGATCTGCATGGGGAAAGAACTCGTTAACAGGAGTTTTTGTTAATGCATCATCCAGATTCAATGCAAAAGCAGGACCAACAACAGCGACACACAACAAACACATTAAAAAATATTCAGGTATTAATGTAATTCTATCGGGTAAACAACGCTTTATATTTCTTATATATTTCATCAGCTTATATGGTGATTTGGCCTGGCTGCGACAAATTGCCACAGACATCATTGTCATTTAAAAAGAAAGGTAATGAATTGATCTAAATCAATAGCTTAAATAATAAATTGTGAGATATTTCACTTTAAATTTCATTGAGTTACTTCAAAATGCTCCAGTTCGAACATGTTAAAGATTTGCTTGAGACAGCACAGAAAATTGAAATCGGTGCAGCAGAACGCTATAGGGAATATGCAGAAATAGCAGACACTGAGAATCCTGAAATTGCTGCATTATTTAACCGTCTGGCTGAAGAAGAGAAAAAGCACGAAGAATGCGTCATGCAGCTCGCAGATGAAGCATCAGTAAATCTATCTGATTCTCCTGCCCCGGATCAACAAATTCCATCCATAGAGAACGAAAACACGACAGCAGATAATAAATCCTTATATGAAATACTCGCAGCAGCGGTAGAGCGCGAAGATCTTGCTTTTGAAATATATTCACAAATAGCGGCAAGCAGTAATAATGACGATGTATGTCATTATGCTGAGAGATTGGCAAAAGAAGAACTAGGCCACGCTGCTTTACTAAGGGCCATGCGACGTCGCGTGTACCACGAGCATAAAGCCCAGGCTATATACTCACTTCCGGCTCCTGATAAATTAGACACGGTAGAGGAATTTTTGATTACCGCTTATGCATTAGAAAAATCATTATCTGACTACATAGAAAATATTTCTGATCCCGGACTGGACATGAGCACCTGCAAAGAACATTCCGGATTAATTATTAATCAGCTTAGGGATGACATTAATAAAAGCACCAGGAGTTCTGACTCAGATATCAATAAACTTGATAACTTAAGTAATCAAATATCCTTATCTGGTAGCACTGCATTTACATTAGATAATTTACTGGCTGAATGTGATTCAGCCTATGAATATTATGACGGTTTTATATTGAAAACCGGAAATGAAGAAATAATGAATAAGGCTTTATTTCTTGCTTCGCAAACTTTAATGCAACTTATTTTAATACAGGAAGTAAGTGACCCAGCTAGCAACTCCACGTAACGCCCTGCAAGACAACACGCTTAAGGGTCTCATCAAAACCCGATTGTAAACCAAGCTCCAGCCATACTTCATAACCCTGATGCTGATACTCAGCGAGTAACTCAAGAACAGGCTATGGCACACAGTCCGGTCGCGTTCCCACCGATAGTCCCACTATGTTTTCTTGTGTGAGTGCTTAATCATACGTCGATCAAAGTTCATCTATGTTGCCATAGGTATTTGTATACGCCTGAAAATAGGTAATGTAAGGCTCCTGTGCATTTTCGAATAACACCCTCCCCGCTCATCAAATATGCCAGATTTAGAAATATTGTAGTAATCCACATGAATACTAGACTTCTTCTAAATCGGTCTACACTTCTTTTATTTACTAACGAATCAGGTAATACCTGATCTAGATCAAGTAATTATTTGAAGAATTTGACCGATAATCCCTAATCGTTTGAATCTGATAGAAGTAATGAACGTAAAATTGCAAGAATCACATTGTTTCAAGCCACCACCTTATGGTGTTGTCCATAGCGTCTGTCCACACGATTGTCCCGATAGCTGTAGCCTCCTGTCCCGAGTGGAAGACGGGAAGCTGGTTAAAGTTGAGGGCAATCCCGCGCATCCGGTTACGCAAGGGGTTATCTGCCGAAAATTCGCTGCAGCTCCAACACGGATATATGACTCTGATCGATTAAGTTATCCAATGAAGCGTATTGGTCTTAAAGGCGAGGGCTTATTCGAACAGATAACCTGGAATGAAGCGATTGAAACCATTACGCAACAGTCGCAAACCATCGTTGATGAAGGTGGCCCTGCCAGTATCCTCCCGGTGTTTGGCTCCGGGACCGGAGGTCTTGTGAAGGGACGAAGCGTTGGGAAACGTTTTTTTAATCGCATGGGTACACTACAACTGGACCGAACCATTTGTACCAAGGCTGGCCGCACAGGCTTTCGATATACCATGGGAACTTCTATGGGTGCCGATCCCCGTGCTATCCGTGAAAATAAATTGATCATAGCCTGGGGTATGAATGCCGCTTCAACCAATATCCATCATCAAATCTTCCTTAAAGAAGCCCTCAAACAGGGAGCAAAGCATGCAATTATCAATCCGGTAAAGATAAAAGGGACAGAATCGGCTGACTATTTTTTACAACCCCGACCGGGAAGTGATGCAGCCCTGGCTCTAGCAATGATGCATGTCATTATTATGGAAGGACTTTACGATAAGGAGTTCGTCAAACTCCATACGCTTGGTTTTGATGATCTGAAACTGCGGGTTAATAAGTATACGCCGGAATATGTGGAAACCCTGACTGATATTCGGGCAGAAGACATAAGAAAATTTGCCCATTTGTATGCCGACCTGAAACCCTCGTTCATTTATGTCGGCCCGGGCTGTCAGCGCCATAGTAATGGTGGTATGACGCTTAGAACAATTGCCTGCCTGCCTGCTCTTGTCGGTGCCTGGTCTCATAAAGGTAGTGGACTATATTTTCCTACAAGTACAATCTTTCCCGTCGATGTGTCACCACTGGAAGGTAATGATCTGCGCCCGAACCCATCTGCCAAATACAACATGATTAATCTAGGCCGGTTACTTAATGATGAGCAAGCCCGGATCAGGTCGCTTTATGTTTTCAACAGCAACCCGGCCACAGTCATGTTCAACCAGAACGACTTGAGGAAGGGATTGCAGAGAGACGATTTATTTACCATTGTGCATGAGCAGTACCTGACGGATACCGCCCGTTATGCGGATATTGTTTTACCAGCAACGACCCAATTCGAATATGCTGATCTGTTTTTCTCCTATTACCACTTCAGCGTGCAGTTAAATTGTCCGGCGATCGAGCCACACGGCCAATGTCGATCAAATCTCGATACCTTTAAGATGCTTGCCGATGCAATGGGGTTTGAGGATGAGTGTTTCGAGCAAAACAGCCGGGATATTATCAAGGAGATTCTCAAACTCGATCATCCTGCTTTGGCAGGGGTTACATTTGATGAATTACTACAACAGGGTTGGTGCGAAGCAAATCTGGAAGGTGCACATACCCTGGTGGAAAAAAATCTATTCCCGACACCCTCCGGCCGTATTGAATTTTATTCAAAACGTATGCAGCAAGATGGATTCGACCCCTTGCCCGATTATATTCCACCAAAGGAGAGCAAAGAAGCAACACCTGATCTACATGATAAATATCCCTTGTACTTTCTTACCGCTTCAGATCAATCTTCGCTAAATTCAAATTACGCACAACATGTCAAGGGTAACACCAGGCACAATAGACCAAGATTGATTATTCATCCTGAGGATGCTACTCCCAGAGCCATAACAGATGGCGCACTAGTCCGTATATTTAACAATAGAGGTGAATGTCATCTCCTGGCGGAAGTAAGTGAAACAGTAAAACAGGGGGTTATTGCCAGTACCGGTCTCTGGTGGGGATTTCAATACCCGGATGGGCGCAACCCAAACCATACAACACCTGACTTTACCGGTGACATAGGCGGCGGCTCTGCCTTTAACACCAACCTTGTCGAGATAGAACTCTGCGTTGAAACAGATTTTGAATCGGAGCACGTCTCTTATGGTTGAACACAGTATCTCATTACCTTATTCCAGTGAGGCCAGTTATCTACACCGTGGCCTGGGGCATGTAGAGTTTTTTGATTATCCCCTGAACGACATGTCCGAACTTAAAAAAACTTATGAGGAAATGGCAGTTAATGGACATAAGGGATTAAGCTTTCATGCGCCTATGCCCCGGCCTGTATTCTTCCCTTTCTCCGGTGTTACCTGTTTTTTCCTTAATGAAGAACCGGAACGTCGTGATCTTTCATTTCAACTTATAGAAGATACGCTACAACATGCACGAGACTGGGGTGCAGATTATGTCGTCACTCATCTCACCTACGGCAGGACCGACACATCTGACCCTAATAAGGCAAAACAATTAGCTCGGGAGGCCTGTGAACGTCTCGCCGCTTTGAGCAATGACTATCGTGTCCCCATTAATATCGAATTTGCTGCCTATACACAGGCATTTAATGAACCTGAGCAGTTTATAGAGCTTGTCTCGCAGCACACGGAACTGGGCATATGTATCGATACCGGCCACACCATGTTCGGTGCTCAAATACATAAGCGCGACTATTTCGATGATATTGCAATACTGGCGCCTCATACCCGATCGATGCACTTATGGAACACACGTTGCGAAGTCCACGACCACATACCCCTGCATCCGTCCCAATCTCCGCAAGAGGGATGGATCGATATAGAACAAACATTGGAGATAGTGCTGGCACAAAATACAAACTGTACGATTATATTCGAATATCCCGTAGTGGAAGTCACGTCAAATATTCAAGAAGGTTACGACTGGATTGAAAACATTGTCAAAACAATCACCCATAAACATATCACATTAAAAGAGAAAGTAATGTCATGAAAGATTTTAAAGTCCTTCTTATTAACTGTAACACGATGCTAGATACCCTGGTCACTGCAGGTATCGGTATATTGTCTGCTTCGTTGAAGAACGAAGGAATAGATGTACAACTATTTGACACAACCTTCTATAAAACAGCTGCCCAGAGTGGAGATGATGCACGTGCCAGCGTCTTACAAGTGAAGAAGACAGATTTTAAAGATTTTGGAATTATTCCTGAAGAGGGTGATGTAGTAGAAGATTTTGTTAAGTTAGTTGAATCATACAAACCGGATCTTATCGGTCTCTCATGTGTCGAAATTACCTGGCCCCTGGGTCTGGAGTTACTTAAAGCCGTCAGACACACATCTATCCCGACAATTGTTGGTGGCGCCTATGCGACTTTTGCTGCCGATATCATCACTCGTCAGGATGCCGTTGATATGGTTTGCGTTGGTGAGGGAGAAGAACCACTAACTGAACTTTGTACCAGAATGCGTAGTGGCAAAGATATCACCACCATTCCAAATATCTGGATCAAACTAGATGGCAAACTTTATAAAAACCCCATCAGGGCCGGGATTCCAATGAAGCAACTCCCCTACCAGGATTGGGATATATACGATAAACGTCGTTTCATGAAGCCGATGGGTGGAAAAATCTCTGTGACCGGGACATTTGAAATGAACCGTGGCTGTCCCTATACCTGTACCTATTGTATCAACTCGGGTTTCGACCAATTGTACAGCCCGGTCGGAGGCTATTACCGGGAACAGGATATCCCGAGACTCATCGATGAGATGGTAGAAAAGAAAGAAAAATACAATCTATCATTCGTCTATCTGGTCGCAGAGAGTTTTCTTACGACTAATCGCAAAAGGATAGAACAATTTATATCGCTCTACCCCAAGGTTGGGCTGCCCTTCTGGGTCGAGGCCAGACCAGAATCTATCTCAAAAGAAAAAGTTGATATGCTAAGTGAAGTAGGTTGTGAAGGGATCAGTATTGGTCTCGAGAGTGGTAATGCTGAGCTTCGTGAAAAAATGCTGGGCCGTAATGTTTCCAACGAGCGGATCATCAAAGCCTTTGAGATGCTGGCAGACAGTGATATCCGTGTGAGTGCAAATAACATCATTGGCTTTCCTACGGAAACACGGGAAATGATTTTCGATACCATTGAACTGGATAGAGAGATCAATGTTTCAGGTGTGATGGTGAGTTTTTTTAGCCCTTACCGTGGTTGTACCTTGCGTGAAGTCTGTGAACTGGAAGGCTATATTCAGGAAGAAGACATCGCTGAAGACTATCGTCTTGGTCCAACTATGGACATGCCGCAACTCAGCCGTGATGAACTCATCGGACTGCATAGAACCTTTCCTCTCTATGTAAAGTTCCCTAAGGAAGAGTGGGACACCATCAGACTTTGCGAAGGCACTGGACCTGAGTCGGAGAAACTCTACCAGGAATATTCACAACGTTATACTGAAGAATTTTTGAGTTAATTAACTTCGTATAACTAAAACACCACACAAAGGTTAACGAGGAATAGCATCATGTTCAACATCGCTATGATCGGCACAGGAATTATGGGTCGGGAGATGGTTCTTAAACTTCTTGAAAAAGGCCATCAGGTCACTGTTAACAACCGTACCAAAGCCAAGACACAAGAATTACTGGAGGCTGGGGCCGAGTTTGCAGAAACACCTGCGATGGCTGTTGCCGGGGCAGATTTTATAATCTCCATGGTTGGTGATGATACTGACTCACGTGAGGTATGGTTAGGTAGTGATGGTGTAACAAGTGGTAACTATAAGAGCGGTGTGATCGCCATTGAATGTTCTTCACTTTCGCATGCATGGATCCTGGCGTTAAATGAGGTACTGCAATTGGCAGGGATCCGCTTTGCAGATTGTCCGGTGACAGGTGGGCCTGACGGCGCAAAGGCAGGTACGCTAAGAGTTCTGGCTGGAGGCGATACAGAGACCTTGGTCGCATTGCAGCCATTATTTGCAGCGTTTGCACAGGAAGTCATTCATTTTGGGTCGGTAGGTTCAGGAACAAGCTATAAATTAATCGTTAATCTCATCGGCGCTGTGCAGGCAACAGCACTAGCGGAAGGTCTTGTCCTGGCTGAACATGCAGGTCTTGATCTGGAAAAGGTAGCCTACGCACTTGGTAAGGGTGCAGTGGCAAGTCCCCATGTTAAATATCTTACTGATCGTATGGTGCAGGGAGATCATGATGATGTTTATTTTTCAACACGCTGGCGTCATAAAGATGCTGTCTATGCACTTCAACTTGCTGCAGAAAATGGCATGGATATGCCTACCTCAGCAGCAGCAACAGAATTGTTTCAACGCTGTATTGATCAAGGTCTGGGTGAAAAGAACTCAAGCGTGATTATTGAAACATTGCGCCAATTAAGTGAAAAACAGAAAGTAAGCAAAGAATAATTTGAGAAACCCACCCAGTACAAATCAACTGTAACGATAAACTGGTAACAAATGACCTAGATCATGTATTGCCCGAAATAATTAACAGATAATCTCCATCTGTTTTGACCTGAATAACAATATTAAACATGGAACTTAAGGATTTTTATTAAATGCAAGTAACTCATGAACTAATGAATGAGCATCAATTGATTCTAAAGTATCTCGATTTGATGGAAAGATATGTCGAATTTAGTCAGACAAACGATAATAAGGATCTTTTTCTGCAGAAGGCGCAGGACTTTATCAGCTTCATCCAGATATTTACGGATACCTATCATCACGCAAAAGAGGAAGATATATTATTTAAATATTTGCAGGCACCCGGCATTCTATCTCACTGTAACCCATTGCCTGTCATGCTATCAGATCATGAACAACTAAGAATGTATGTCCGAAAGATGAAAGATGCCCTGGCTAATAATGATCTAGAAACCCTGTGTGATAATGCCTGTGCTTATTCTCAAACACTTAAACAGCATATTTTCAAAGAAGATAATATCCTTTATCCAATGGCAGAAAATGGATTATCTGATGATGATAAAATTGCCCTGGAGAATGAATATAAGCAAATTGAGGAAAAGCTGGATAAACAGGCAATCTGGAATAAATACGAAGAAAAATATTCAGAACTGGAAAGCTGTCTGAATAGAGAAGTGACAAGCACCGAATCACAACACCCTGCCTGACCAGGTTGTTGTAATAACAATTATTCAATATCCAGCGATAAGCTTATCAGACTTATCAATCGGATCTTCAGTATACAAACCCGGACTTGTTATTGATCATCCGTATACGTCGCCGCTTGCGCTATCCTTGCTCACGCGGCATTCGTGCATCCACAGTATTTGTACATCCATGTATGTCATTTCTTTTTACGAGCCCTGGCTGCAGCCTTTTTGATCTTGGCGAGTTGCTTTTTCTCCCAACGTTCACCAGCTGCAAGCATTTTCCTGGCTTTTTGCTCACTGAGTTTGACAAGTCCCTTTTCACGTTTTAGAGCTTCTGCCAGTTGATCCTTTAAAACAGCAATCTCATCTTTAGCAGCAACCCTGACAAGTTTTAATTCTTCCCTGAATGCCTTTCTTGTAGCTTTTAAATCCAGTTTCAGCCTGGCCGTAAGGGCATGTCTGCTTGTAGCAGCAGTCTTACGATTTGCTGTTGATGTTTTTTTCCTGGTGGTTACTTTTTTCTTTACAGCAGCTTTTTTTCTTACTGTCGTTTTCTTTTTTGCTGTCTTTTTCCTGCTAACTTTTTTCTTTGCTTCAACCATCACTGTTCCCCTTTTTATTTTTTCCTACATGTAGTTAATTATAGTATCTAATTTGCCTGCCTGCTTAAGGTGGGAATATGCTTAATCCCACCCATTACCTCTGCCCAGCTATATTTAATATCTGAAACCATCTGTTTGATATGTTTTGCATCCAGTTTTTCATCCAGTTCTTTCAGCATGGCTTCTTCCTCACGTTCCTCATGGTGTTCTGTCAGGCCTTTAAAGGTTTTCTCCTTATCCAGTAAGGCAATAATATTTCGTCGTATTTGAGATTCCGTTAATTGTTGCTCGCTTAACCAGTACAAATCATTCGATATGGTTTCGAACAGGCTTGAGATTTTTTCGTGTTCCTTTTCATACAGACTGATATCCCACCTGCTTTGTCTTTCGATGTTTGCGAATTCTGGAAACAGGTGGCGTTCTTCCAGATGCGCGTGGGCCTGATGACACATGTCATAATGGTTCAGACAGCCTAATGCCTCATCAAACTGGCCTTGCAACAGAAACTCCTGATGTTGCGCAAATAGTTCCCTGAGATCCAGATGTTGTTTGTGAATGATATTTACCAGCATTATTTATAACTTTGTATTGGTGATATAGGAAGCGTACTTTGACTAAAAAGTCCTGTGTCACACATGCAGAATATCATTAATTAACTGCCTCTATGCACTCATACTCAACCGCGGCCTGTGGATCAGTTCCTGGTTCACCACCAAAGCAAATCGTACCAGACCCCGACAATATTTTTTCCTCTCGGTGCAGACGCATAAAATTATGACCTTCGTGAATTACGCCGGTACCATTGGTGCTCATATCAGAAAGATGGAAACGCCCGTGGCGATAATATATCTCACCATGGTGACGTGAGGTATAATCTCCATACACCACAAGCTCATTATCCTCACCACGGCCAATATGGCAATGGGTCTTGTGTGGATTCATTTCAAACTGCTGATCTTTATATCGCAGGATTAATGCACTATGTGCCAGTTCACCGCTGATATTATGTGTGGCAGTGATCACCACGGTAGCTTCACTATCATCCTCTTCCCATGGAACTGCATAGACATCAATATCACCACTGCCATCTTCGGCTTCGATACGGTCGATAAAATTGGCCGTACATTTAATCATGGGTGGCAGTTCATCAATGCTCTTTTGTGTTGTCAGTATTTCATCACGTTTGGCCATACAGATAACCTGTTGGGCCAATGTTGGTGCCTCGCCGATGATATCGTCTTTGCGATACACCCCGGTCCCGTAATGCCAACCGATCTTGATATGCAGTTCTCCGGATTGAAAGCGCCCTGCTTCGCTGGCTTCACGTAATACCTGATGCATCTGGATGGCAGCCTGTGCGGCCTTGTCTGGTCGCTTAAATGAACACATGATCTCATCACCGATAGTCTTGATCTTTTTGCCTTCGTATTTTTCCGCGACTTCGGTTAATAAATCTATACAAACATGTATATCTGCACAGGCAATGGTATCGCCAAATTTCTCATAGAGCCGAGCACTGCCAGAGACATCGGCATAAAGAACAACCATCCTCAACCTGGTATTACTCAATTTATCTCTCCTGTCGGATTAGCTCAAAGACTACGTTTATATGGTAACCCTGAATAAAGAGCGAAGATTTGTCCTTGATCAATAAAACATAAACTTTTTTGTCAAATTAACAATATGTACTGGAAGCATACTGCGTAATAATGCTGTTGTTTCTGCACAGGTGTTGGTGCAATTACTACTCCAGTACGGCAAATTTTTCCCTGGTACTTCGCAGTTCTTCCTCACTAACACGCAGAATCTCAAGCAGTACATCCCGGTTTTCCAGTTGGGTAGCCTGTTCTGCAAAGTCGGCATGCAGTCCACCTGAAATATCTTTTTTAATCCTGTCCATGCGTTCTTCGAGTTCCTGCTTTTTGTTCAATAAGTCCTGTTTGTTTTCACTCATGGTTATCTCCTTATTGTTTGCCCCACCATTCGCAAAATTCATCAAAACAGATCGAGCCATTATGATTGGTATCGATCAGATCAAAAGCCATGGTCTTTTCTTCCAGTGTTTTTTCACCCAGCAGCTTATCCAGCATGCAACTGAACTCATCCCAATCTATCCTGCCATTACTATCCACGTCACAATCATCAAAGATCGCCTGGAGTTCCTGTAATTTTTCTTCACTTATTTCAGACATATCTTTCTCCTATTCTCTGTTTATAAGATCTCATCCAGTGATTTATACAAATCTTCGTAAGCCAGTGCTGTAGCTACAGGCTGACAGGTGATCATCCCCCGATGGGTATTAAGCCCTTTAGCAAAACCACTATCCTGTTTTAAAGACTGCAAACCAGCGGCCGCCAATTTGGTGACATATGGCAGTGTTGCCGTGGTTAAAGCGATGGTAGAAGTCCGTGGATAGGCACCGGGCATATTGGTCACACAATAATGAATAACATCATGTGTGACATAAACCGGATCAGAGTGGGATGTAGGTCTTGAGGTCTCAATACAACCACCCTGATCAATACTCACATCAACAATAACCGAGCCGGGCTGCATAGACTTGACCATCACTTCGCTAACCACATGTGGCGCCCTGGCTCCTGCCTGTAATACGGCACCAACAACAAGATCAGTGCCCTTGATATGCTTTGCTATATTTTCTGGTGTCGATTCAACAAATTCCATGTTTTCCGGAGAAGCATATAACATCGCTTCAAAACTGGATCGTTTACGTCCGAACACATACAAGCTCGCCCCCATACTGTTCAAAGTATGAGCGGCATGTTGTCCAACAATCCCGCTACCAATCACCATGACCTTGCCATTCCTTTTACCCATCACACTCCCCAGTTGCACACCTTTACCACCATTGAATTTAGCCAGGTAATAACCGCCAACATTCGCCGCAACATTCCCGGCAACTGCACTCATCGGTGCAAGTAAAGGTAAACGTCCATGCTCATCCTCTACCGTTTCATAGGCGATGGCACTGGTACCTGCCTTAATGAGGGCATCGGTTAATGCAGCAGGAACACCAGCCAGATGAAAATAGGTGAACAGGATATTTCCTTTCAGGAATTGATATTCCTGTTCCAATGGTTCCTTGATTTTGATCACCAAATCTCCACCCCAGGCTTTGTCAGTTGAGACAATCTCTGCACCTGAAGATAGATATTCTTCATTGGAAAAACCGGAACCAATACCGGCATTTTCTTCAATCGATACCTGGTGTCCTTCAGCAACAAGCAGACTGGCGCCCGAAGGCGTAAGTGCAATCCTGTTTTCTTTATCTTTGATTTCCCTAACGACACCAATTTTCATTACCTATAACTCCTCAAGACAGGACAAAGTAATACTCTAGTGTAGATTATAGCAATTGGCTCTTTCACAAAGCTTGTGATATCGCGTGGACTGTTGATCCAGATCAAATATGATGACCAGAACTGAATCGGCACTGAGAAATTGTCAATACCACCACCTGGCCAGGCAGTGATATCAACCTGTATTACTGCAAGCTTCCGATATTCACTTGGCCTTTAGCACACGTGCTGCACGATTGTAGACCTTTGGTTTAACCCACAGGATCATGCCGTAACGACCCACGCCGGCTGCTACAGCATCTGCCGCTGTTACGTTAATTTTTTCATCAGCCAGTTTCTTAAATATCTTGTGAACTGCCCCTACCTCATCATTACCCTGAACCAAAAATGCTTTTTTGGTTTTGCTCAGGCGCCAACCGGATTTTTTGGCAAGACGCCGTATCGCCGCAGAATCATCCGAAATAAGATCAATCTGTGACTTTCCTGCTTTACTGGGAAATCCACTGAAGGCATGCATATTAATACCTGCATCCTTAACCGCACTTAGTACTGCTTCAGCCTGACCTGCTCGACTTGGGACCGTCATTTTACAGTAGTTAACCTTGCGAACTCGATATGCCATAAGATATTCCCCCTGTTCATAAACAAGTAATTATCAAACAGAGTTTAGTGCATAATTCGCCAATATGATTCCTATTGTCTGCCTATTCTCTTGCATTTATAGTAATTAGATGAAGCCTGATCTAATCAGCGATGTTCATGCTATTTATTACAATGTAACCACCTATGAAACAATTTCGACATTATCGGCATAACGATATAGGTCATAAGAGTAACCAGTGTCAGTGACGTGATCGCTATTTGTATGATGAAATGTAGCTCACGTATAAATGGCGTAAGGTAAAGATAAATTAATAGCGATAAGGAAAAGATGGATATCCAGACAATAATCAACATCTTGTATTTTGGTGGCGGGACCAGTGCTTCTTCTCCCGGGATGGTAAACCAGGTTTCCAGTCCGCTGAGAATTTCCAGTTCCTGTTCGCCCTGCTCTACTTCAGCATAGCGCTCTAACCATTGCTGTCGAACCTCAGAACCTTCCCATGCCAGATAGTTTCGCATGGAATCAAATTTAAAAACGATGCGATAGTAATCGCCAGCTTTTGTAGGACGGATAATGTTTGCACCAAGATGTCCCTTGAATGACATGGCATCTTTTGTTGTGCCAGACATAACTTCTTCAAAGTCTTCTATACGATCTGGCTTGGCTCGGCGCTTTACAATAATCGTAACTGGAGTATCACCATCGATATCAGATGATTTATCATTCTGTCCCATTTAATTTGGCATCTTCCACGTGACTAAATCTCTAGAAATTGTATATTACCATTAACACTATTCATAACTCTCAACCACTCCTGGAATGTGAGTATTATGATCCTACCCCTTTAAGCAGATTAGATATTTAGATGAGTTTAGTATTTGAAGAACTGGACTACCAGAAAACCCCACTGGGTGATATCAGCCTTCGGCGTCGTTCGGAGCCCAGACTTGATGGGAAAGTTCTCTACGAGGTAAAACTCAACGATGACTTCCTGATGTCCAGCCTGTTTACCGAAGCCGAGATCCAGCTGGCAAGACTCAGCCTCACTGCACTTAAAGGAAATAACCATAAAAACGATCTGGACATCATCGTCGGAGGCCTGGGCCTGGGCTATACAGCCGTCGCTGTGCTGGAAGACCCGTCAGTCAAATCACTCAGGGTCATTGATGTGATGGCACCGGTAATCGATTGGCATCAGCGGGGACTTGTCCCGCTGGGCGAGAAACTATGCTCAGATCCACGCTGTACCCTTGTCCACGCCGACTTCTTTGAACTAGCAACATCATCTGCTGGTTTCGATCCCGCGGATCCAGAACGATTAGTACATGCAGTGTTACTGGATATTGATCATTCACCCAGCCATTGGCTAAATTCAGGAAACAGTACCTTTTACACTGAGGATGCACTTGCAAATATGGCAAAGAAAATTCATCCCGGTGGTATATTCGGACTCTGGTCAAATGATCCTCCGGAAAAAGAATTTACCAATCTTCTGGAGTCAGTGTTTGAATCCACAGAATCTCATATAGTATCTTTTCCAAATCCCTATACAGGTGGCGAATCGACCAACACAGTCTATCTCGCCTACAAGGATATATAATTGCAAGGACACCTTTACAGAAGTAGGTGGTAGAGAACACAGTATTAAGCAGAAACTTACAAATGGCTGCTATCCAGCGAAAGCGGTCATCCAGTCTATCTATCTTTATTGTTAATTTATGCATTTGAACTAACATTAGTGTTAGAGAAATTGTCATGAATCAATATAGACTGGAATATAGAGACATAGGAATAAGCATAAGTGATCTTCGAAAGGATCCAGATAATATTAGTGAATGGCATTGTCAAATCGTTTTAACTATTCCTATAAATGGGCAGATAGAAGATAAAATATTGGGTACGCAAGTATTCATTGCAGATAGTTCATCTCATGCTCTTGCTCAAGCTGAAAATAGAGCAAAACAAGAAGTGGATTCGATACTTGTGAAAATAGAGTGATGACCAAGGAAAAAATTTTTATTGTAATTCCTAGTCCCAACGCTCTGAGCGTCTGCTTACCAGCGAAAGCGGACATTCGATAGACTATATAATCATCCCACACATAGAGTTATTGAGTATTCGTATTCCTTAATACAATAATATGAATCGTATACAGTTTGATCTACATCAATTAATCAACTTACATTATTAAATATCATCTAACAAAGCATACAACGGCTTATAATCAACTAATATCATAGAAAAAAGGGGCATTTAAGTATGACGCAACCGTTTAAATTCTTAATTATCAGTACTGTTGGCTTTTTCTTACTAAGCGTTGCACCGGTGGCGTTAAGCAAGCAGCCTAATTTCTTGTTAGTTATGGCCGACGACATGGGTTGGACAGACGTGGGCAGCTTTGGTAGCGAGATTGATACGCCGAATCTCGATGCACTTGCCCAGAGTGGTGTGAAGTTTTCTAACTTCTATACTTCTGTGAGTTGCTCCCCGACACGTTCAATGCTTTTGTCTGGGACGGATAACCACCTCGCGGGTCTCGGCAACATGGGTGAATTGCTTACGCCCACCCAGCGAGGCAAACCAGGTTACGAAGGCTATCTGAATAATCGTGTAGTCTCACTTGCCGAAGTGCTTCGGGCTGGCGGGTACCACACTTACATGGCCGGCAAATGGCATCTTGGACACGACCCTGAACACTTCCCATACGCACGCGGATTCGAGCGGTCCTTAAGCTTGCTTAATGGGGGAGCCAGCTATTGGAGTGATATGACCGGGCTGGTTGAAGCGGAGGAGTTTGTCAAGTATGTTGAGGACGATAAGGTTCTCGATAAACTGCCCGGGGAATTTTATGCCACGCGCAGTTTCGCCGACTCTCTGATTGAGTCGATTCGTGAAAACCGGGGCGACGGCAAGCCTTTTTTCGCCTATCTCGCTTTTACAGCACCGCATGATCCCATGCATGTTCCTGAGCCGTGGCTCAGCAAATACCGCGGCCGCTATGACGATGGATACGAGGTGCTCAAGGCAAAACGAGCGGCAGCGGCAAAACAAAAAGGTTTGATTCCAGACAGCGCCGCGATGCCAGGGCGTTATCACATGTTGAAGGCATGGAACTCGCTCAGTAAGGAACAGCAGGCGCTCGAGTCGAGGGGAATGGAGGTCTATGCAGGCATGGTAGACAACATGGATTACCATTTCGGGCGGGTCGTGAAGTTTCTTAAGGACATCGGTGAATACGAAAATACTATCGTGATATTTTTATCTGACAACGGTCCAAACCCCTGGGTCAGCGAAGACTATCCCGG
>PVMK01127698.1_pt1 | contig 128614 bp, 117 predicted proteins | sample 1853481 | NCBI WGS metagenome assembly PVMK01 (sample SAMN08533507, study PRJNA380276) | Marine sediment metagenome, whole genome shotgun sequencing project.
CCCGAGACAATCCTTCGAGTAAATACAGCACCTGTCGCGCACCGCCATACAGGTGTCGGCCGGTTTCCACGTGCACTACATGCATTGCTTTTCGTCGGCTGGTGACATCTTCCCGCACTGCGAATTTAGCCGATGATACTGACACCGCTCCGGACTGTCGCTATGTCGCCTCGACTACAGCCCCGGCGCATAAGAGCCGACTTCCTATAAAGTTCCAGCGCGTTGCCGGATGCGAGTTGCTACTGCAGGCCGAGCGTAGGCAATATCGGTCCGCGCTGGCCCAAATCGCAAAGTCTAAGGGTGGTCTAACCGTCCTATGGGGCCAATGCGGTGCGCTGTTGCCACAGCCGAGGCAATGCGACCGGCGACGCGCCGGGACTTTAGCGAATGCCTGAACGATGCCGGAAACTTCCGTTATGCTCTACGCGACTGAATAATCCGGACACGGCGATGGACAACGGTCCAGCAGAACAATCAAAAGAAGTCCCTGCCGGCTCGCACACCCCCATGATGCGGCAGTATCTGCGAATCAAGGCGGAGTTTCCGGACACATTGTTGTTTTATCGCATGGGCGATTTCTATGAATTGTTCTACGACGATGCGCGCCGCATAGCAGAGCTGATCGACATCACGCTGACCAGCCGTGGAAAATCCGCAGGCCAGCCGATACCGATGGCAGGCCTGCCATATCACGCAGTGGATGGCTATCTGACAAAGCTGGTACGCCAGGGCGAGTCGGTCGCGATCTGCGAGCAGATTGGCGACCCGCGCAATGCACAGGGGCCAGTCGAACGGCAGGTTGTGCGCGTCATTACGCCGGGCACCCTGACTGAGGACACGCTGCTGGATTCCCGGCGTGAAAATGTCATCGCGGCAGTGTGCCGGGCTGAATCCAAGCTTGGCCTGGCCTGGATGGAATTGAGCACTGGCCATTTTGCCGTTACCGAACTCGATTCGCTCGCGGCGTTGGCCGATGAGCTGGCTCGTCTGAAGCCCGCGGAGTTACTCGTCGAGGAACATCAGGCCGACGCGTTTCAAGAACTACTAGCATCGGGCATGCGCAGCCTGCCACCCTGGCATTTTGATCTCGACACCGCGCAACGCAGCTTGTGTGCCCAATTCGGTACGCACGACCTGGCCGGCTTCGGCTGCGCAGAACTAACCGAAGCCGTGCGTGCCGCCGGTGGGCTGCTGCAATACGTGAACGATACCCAACGCACCGCTTTGCCACACCTGACCGGGCTCGTGACGGAGTATTCAAGCGACGCGCTGCTTATGGACGCCGCAACCCGGCGCAATCTCGAATTGGATACCAGTCTTGCCGGGCGCCCCGAGCACACGCTCGCTGGAATACTGGATCGCTGTGTGACCACCATGGGCAGCCGTCTGCTGCGGCGCTGGCTGAACCGGCCGATACGCGATCGCGAAACCTTGCAGCTCCGTTACCAGGCAGTCGGGCTGCTGACAGACAGCCCACCCCAGGAATTTGCCGCATTGCTGCGCGACGTAGGTGACCTGGAACGAATACTGGCGCGCATCGCACTGCAATCGGCGCGGCCGCGGGACCTGGCACAGCTACGCACGGCGCTGCAGTTATTGCCGGAGTTGCGTGCTCAGCTCGCAACTTTCGATTCTCCTTTATTACATCGACTGCAAACAGATATGGGTGAGCACCCAGATACCTGCGGGCTGCTCGAGACGGCCGTGATCGACAACCCACCGATGCTGATACGCGATGGTGGTGTGATAGCCGCCGGTTACGATACAGAACTGGATGAGTTGCGCGAACTCAGTGCCAATGCCGACAGCTTTCTTGTCGATTTAGAGCACCGCGAGAAAAAACGGACGAATCTCGGATCTCTGAAAGTGGGATATAACCGGGTGCACGGTTATTACATTGAAATCAGCAAAGCCCAATCTGAGCACGCGCCGGCCGATTACATTCGCCGCCAGACACTCAAAGCTGCAGAGCGTTACATCACACCCGAGCTGAAGAACTTCGAGGATCAGGTTCTGAGTGCACGTGAACGCTCGCTGGCGCGCGAAAAACAATTGTACGAAGGGTTGCTGACGTCGTTGCTGGACGTGCTGCCGGCACTGCGCGTAACGGCAGCGGCTATTGCCCAAACCGACGTATTGCAAACCTTCGGCACCAGGGCCAGAGAACTCGATTACTGTGAACCGTCATTGTCTGCAGAACCAGGCCTGCATATCGTTCGCGGCCGGCATCCCGTCGTCGAGCGCGCCGGTTCCAACCCGTTTATTGCCAACGACCTGGCCCTGGACACCGACCGGCGCCTGCTGATGATCACCGGCCCAAACATGGGCGGCAAATCCACCTACATGCGCCAGACTGCGTTAATCACAGTGCTCGCGCATGCCGGCAGCTTCGTGCCAGCGGATGCAGCCGTCATCGGGTCCGTGGACCGAATCTTTACGCGAATTGGTGCCGGCGATGATCTTGCGGGTGGGCGCTCTACGTTTATGGTGGAGATGACCGAAACGGCGAATATTTTGCACAACGCGACGGACTCGAGCCTTGTACTGATGGATGAAATCGGCCGCGGCACCAGCACCTTCGACGGTTTGTCCCTGGCCTGGGCCAGCGCTAAATACATCAGCGAAAGAGTCGGAGCGTTTACGTTATTTGCAACGCATTACTTCGAATTGACCGCGCTCGCCGAGGAACTGCCGAATGCAGCAAACGTGCATCTGGATGCGACAGAGCACGGGAAACAGCTCATCTTTATGCACGCCGTCAAAGAAGGCCCCGCAAATCAAAGCTACGGTCTGCAGGTCGCAGCGCTGGCCGGTGTGCCGGAATCGGTCATCGACTCGGCTCGGGAATACTTGCATGTTCTGGAAACGCAGGAGGCCACTGGCGATGCAACAAAAGCCGTACAAACGGAGTTCGCATTGACACCGCCATCATCCGCTTCCGACCGCCTGGCCACCGAAATCGCGAAGCTGGACCCCGATAACATGACACCCCGCGAAGCACTTGCTGCTTTGTACCGTCTAATACAAGAGCTGAACTAGCAGGCTGTTGTAGATCGTGAATGACGATAGCCACAGAAAACGAACGGTTGCGATGTTGCTCGCGATTACCGTCGCCGCGGTTGTGGGTGTTTTTCTGCTACCCCTTATTCCACAGGATCCGGCCTATCATGTGTTCGCCGATCAACGGACCATATTCGCTATTCCAAATTTCTGGAATGTTGTCAGCAACCTGCCGTTTGTCGTTGCCGGTCTGGCTGGCATCTGGCTCATTGCCAGCCGAAAAGCCATTGGCGGTCTGCCAGAATTACGTGCCGCTTACCTGATGTTTTTCGTTGGTGCCACACTGACCGGCATTGGTTCGGGTTGGTACCACCTGAACCCTTCCAACGAGACCCTGCTTTGGGATCGGCTGCCGATGACGATCGCTTTCATGTCATTCCTGGCCGTCGTCGTCGGCGAGTACCTGTCAACGACGGTAGCGCAGCGCTGGTTGTGGCCGCTGCTCGTGCTGGGAGCGTTGTCGGTCCTTTACTGGTCCTGGACTGAGACACAGGGAATCGGCGACCTGCGCCCTTACGTGCTGGTTCAGTTTCTGCCGGGATTATTGGTGGTCCTGATCCTGTGCATGTGCACGTCGCCATTCGCAGACACGGGCCCCATTTCCGCAAACGGCTATATGTGGGGAATGCTGGTCGCGTATTCGGCCGCAAAAATCACCGAGCTTCTGGATGCACCGATCTACGCCGCGCTTGGCGGATTCAGCGGGCACTCGATCAAGCACCTGCTTACCGCGACCGGCGTCGTGATTCTGGCAGCCGCATTGTTGTGCCGCAGGCGCCCGGGCCACATTGCTGTAGTCGATCCGGATTGACTGACCGGTACACGAGCGCGAATCGCGCATAGCAAACCGGATACAAGGTCCAACGCGCGATAAATGCGCGCGATACTGATCGTCAAGCGCGCTGAAAGCGGCCGTGATGCAAAAAGTGCGCCGTCTGCGTTGCTGCCTCCCTGGATAGCAGCAGGCCGGTGTGATTGACGCGCAATTCAAGATGGTCGGTAATGCCCGGCAAACAAGTTTCAGCGACTTCGACCACGCCATCGTGGGGTCGCCTTAGCCTGGGCGTGACAATCATGCCCAATCCCAGACCCACTGATCCTGCAACGACGCCAACGTCTTGCACTCCGCGCCAGGATTCGAGCGGGTGTTCGAATACTGCCTCCGGCAAAGTTCGTCCCAACATTCGGCTACCGATACGCGAAGTGGCCAGGCGACGTCCGACCACGGTGTTAAGCAATGGCGACCCCAGGCAAACGACCCGACCCGAAATCGCTTCCGGATAGCGGACGAGAGTTTGCAGCGCGAGACCCCCACCGAGACTGTGGCCGACCAGGTGTATCCGTTCGTCCGACGAACTGTTGATGCGCCGCTGCAGCCGACGGCAGTTCGCTTCCAGGCCCTGACGCAGCATGCGATAGGAAAAGTTTTCGGTCGTGAACCCCGCAGCACGCAATTGATACGCGAACACCCGCATGATGTTGCCACCCATCCACAGGCCCGGTATCAGCAGCACTGCCTCATTGCCGCGGGTTTGGCCTGGCATCGCAGCCAATCAGGACTTTCGGTCCGGCTTTTGCAAGCGCAAGCCAACTTCTTTGAGTTGCGCAGCCGAAACCGGTCCCGGGGCTTCTGTCAGCAGGCAGCTTGCCGATTGGGTTTTCGGAAACGCCATGACATCACGGATGCTTTCGGCGCCTGCCATCAGCATGACCAGCCGGTCGAGTCCAAACGCAATACCACCGTGCGGAGGCGTCCCGTATTTCAGCGCACGAAGCAGGAAACCGAACTTGCTGGAGGCCTCCTCTTCGGAAATGCCGAGCACTTCGAATACCGCGGATTGCATGTCCGCATCGTGTATACGGATCGAACCGCCACCGATCTCGGTGCCGTTGAGTACCATGTCGTAAGCTCTGGATTGCACATCGCCCGGCGCCGCCTTTAATGCTTGCGGATCGGTAATCGTTGGCGCGGTGAACGGATGATGGGGAGCGGTCCAGCGCTGATCACGATCGTCCCACTCAAACAGCGGAAAATCGACGACCCAAAGAGGCTGCCAACCCGACTCGACGAGACCGCGGTCCTGGCCCAGGCGTTCCCGTAAAGCACCCAACGCAGCGTCGACGATTTTGTTTTTGTCCGCACCGAAAAACACCAGGTCGCCGGCAGCCGGTTGCAAGCGTTTGAGCAGGCCCTGCACGGCATCATCGGGCAGAAATTTCAGGATCGGCGATTGCAGGCCGTCCCTACCCTGGTCGGGATCGGAAACCTTGATATATGCGAGCCCTTTAGCGCCGAATCGCCCGACAAATTCAGTGTAGTCATCGATTTCCTTGCGACTTAACTCCGCACCGCCGCCCAACTTTAGCGCTGCAACCCGCCCATCTGGATCCGCGGCCGGTCCGGCGAACACCTTGAATTCCACCGCCTGCATCAGATCGGCGACATCGACTAACTCAAGCGGTATGCGCAGATCCGGCCGATCAGTGCCGAAGCGTTTCAGCGCCTCGGCATGCAGTATTCGTGGGAACGGTTCGGGCAATTGAACCCCGAGAACTTCGGCGAACACGTGCCGGATCATCGCTTCCATGATCTCCATGATGCCGTTCTCGTCGGTAAACGACATTTCTGCATCGATTTGCGTGAACTCCGGCTGCCGATCCGCCCGCAGATCCTCGTCCCGGAAACAACGTGCGACCTGGTAATAACGATCGATGCCCGACATCATCAGGAGTTGTTTGAACAATTGCGGCGACTGCGGTAACGCAAAGAATTCGCCTGGATGGGTCCGGCTCGGTACGATGTAGTCGCGCGCGCCCTCCGGAGTGGACCGGGTCAGCATCGGCGTTTCAACGTCAATGAATCCGTGTTCGTCGAGATATCCACGCAGACAACGGGTGACCTGGTGCCGTAGCCGGAGCCGGGCGGTCATTTCCTCCCGCCGTAGATCCAGATAGCGGTACTTCAGTCGCACATCCTCGTGGGCGTGCTCGTCGTGATGATACGGCGGGGTCTCCGCAGGATTCAGGATTTCGAGTTCGCTGGCCAGCAGCTCGAGTTCGCCGCTGGCCAGGTTCGGGTTCACGGTGCCCTCCGGTCGCGGCCTGATCCGGCCCCGGATAGCCAAGACGAATTCACCGCGGATCTTTTCCGCGAGCGCAAATAAATCTGGGGAATCGGGGTCACAGACGACCTGCAGCAAGCCTTCCCGATCACGCAAATCGATGAAAATGACGCCACCATGATCGCGCCGACGGTGCACCCACCCGGCGACGGCGACATCCGTTCCCACCAGAGAAGCATCGACCTGACCGCAATAATGTGTACGCATGATTCCTGGGCTATCGCCGGTCATGCCGGCACGAAAGTCGGCGGATGTTAAGGCCGCGACTGCGCTTTCGCAAGCGGCACCGGTGTGTCATCCCCATGCCATCGCGGGACGACGACACCGAGCGAGACCACCATCTTCAGTGCATCTTCCACTTCCATTTCCAATTCGATCACATCTGATTTCGGCACCATCAGGATCAGCCCGGACGTTGGGTTCGGTGTCGTGGGCACAAACACGCAGATGACTTCTTCACCGGTACGCGCTTGCACCTCTCCAAGGTAGGTCGATGTCTGAAAGCAGATGCTGTAAAGACCCTTACGTGGATACTCGATCAGCAGGACCTGCTTGAAGGATTGGTTGGCTTCTGTCAGTACGATCTCCGCGAAATTTTTTGCCGCGGAGTAGATCGAACGCACGAAGGGAATGCGGTGCAGGATCGATTCCCACCAGTGCACGAGCTGCCGTCCGACCAGGTTGGCGGCGAGAATACCGGTCACCAGCAATACCGTCAGACTCAGCAATATCCCAAGCCCGGGGATATGGAATCCAAACAAAGTGTCTGGCCGATAGGCGGGCGGCAGTAACAGCAGTGTCTGGTCCATTAGGTCGACCAGGACCTTCAGCAGCAACACCGTGATGCCCAGCGGCACCCAAATCAGCAGGCCCGCCACCAAATATCGCCGGAATCGTTTCATGTTCGGATGTGCGTCAGTCAGCCAGGGGCGACTATCGTGTCTGATCGCGACGTGCAGAACAAGTCACGGGTGGCTGTTGTCATTCAGTCCGCCTTGTCACCCCCGCCGGAGGGCTTGCCGTCAGACTCGGGCTTGCTCTTCGGTTCGCCCTTTTTGTCCGCGCTATCGGCGGATTTTTTGTCACCATCCGTGGCTTTGGATCCGCTGTCCGGGCTTTCGGCCGAGTCGCGTTTTTTGTCGGTTTTGAAATCGGTTTCATACCATCCACCGCCCTTGAGGTGAAAATTCGGGGCGGACAGCAGCTTGCGCAAATCCGGCTGGCCGCACTCGGAGCATTCGGTCAGCGGGTCATCTCTCATCTTTTGCAGCACGTCGAAAACGTGTCCACAATTCTTGCATTCGTACTCGTATATCGGCATTCAAGCTTCCCAACGCCCGCCAGTAGCGCGGACTGCACAGCGAGACGACGCATATTGTTGGGGTTGCGACAAAAAAATCAACTCTGTGGAGCTACGTTGCCCGGCACGCGTAGGAAATCGCAGCCACGCCTTTCGTGGCACCGAGCGCAACGCGGCATCGGGAGCCTGGGATTTCCACGGTCAGGCTGCGGCCGGCTTTTGCCGACTAAACACCAGCTGATCACCGTCGACATCCCCCAGCACAACATCGCCGGGCCCAATCACGCCGGCCAGAACCTCTTCGGCCAAGGGGTTTTCGATTCGCTGTTGAATAACCCGTTTCAGCGGACGCGCACCGTAGACCGGATCGAACCCGGCCTCGGCAAGCTGGCTCAGTGCCGCATCGCTCAATTCCAGTCGAATATCCCGATCGAGCAGCCGCTTCTGCAAGGACTGCAATTGGATGACTGCGATTTCCCGAATCTGTTCCATCGTCAACGGGTGAAATACGACGATATCGTCCACGCGGTTGACGAACTCGGGCCTGAAGTGTTCACCGACAACCTGCATCACGGCGCTTTTCATCGCGTCGTAATTCTCCTCCCCCGCCATTTTCTGAATCTGCTGGGAGCCAAGATTCGACGTCATGATGATGACGGTGTTTCGAAAATCCACCGTTCGGCCATGGCCGTCCGTCAGCCTGCCGTCATCGAGAACCTGCAATAACACGTTGAACACATCAGGGTGCGCCTTTTCCACTTCATCCAGTAACAGCACTGAGTACGGGCGGCGGCGGACAGCCTCGGTCAGGTGGCCGCCTTCTTCATATCCAATGTACCCGGGAGGTGCGCCGATCAGTCGCGCGACCGAATGCTTTTCCATGAATTCCGACATGTCGACGCGGATCATTGCATCTTCTGAATCAAATAAGGTGTTAGCCAGCGCGCGCGTAAGCTCGGTCTTGCCCACACCGGTGGGCCCGAGAAACAGGAACGAACCGTTTGGCCGTTTCGGGTCGGAAAGGCCCGCGCGCGACCTGCGAATTGCATTGGACACGGCTTCCACCGCCTCATCCTGCCCAACCACCCGCTTGTGCAGATCGTCTTCCAGATGCAGCAATTTTTCCCGTTCGCCCTCGAGCATTTTTGCGACCGGAATTCCGGTCCATTTGGAAACCACCTCGGCGATTTCTTCCTCAGTCACCCGGTTGCGAACCAGCTGCGTTTCCTGCTGCTCCAGCGCTGCAGCCTCTTCGAGTTGCTGCTCCAGTTCCGGGATCTTGCCATACTGTAATTCAGACATGCGCGCCAGGTCATTGGCTCGGCGAGCCGTCTCCATCTCGGTGCGCGCACGCTCAAGCTCTTCTTTGATATCAGTCGTACCCTGCATGGCGGCTTTCTCGGCCTTCCAGATTTCTTCGAGGTCCGCGTATTCCTTTTCCAGCAGCTCCAGTTGGCCCTCGAGGTCTTCGAGGCGCTTCTTTGATGCGTCGTCGGTTTCTTTCTTAAGTGCTTCCCGTTCGATCTTGAGCTGGATGATCCGTCGATCCAGGCGATCCATTTCCTCGGGTTTCGAATCAATCTCCATGCGGATTAGCGAACCGGCCTCATCGACCAGATCAATCGCCTTATCCGGTAACTGCCGGTCGCTGATATACCGTTGCGACAGGGTCGCGGCGGCAACGATTGCTGGATCGGTTATTTCCACCCCGTGATGCACCTCGTAGCGTTCCTTCAGGCCCCGCAGGATAGCGATGGTGTCCTCAACGGTCGGCTCATCAATTAGGACTCTCTGAAACCGTCTTTCCAGTGCGGCATCTTTCTCAATATTTTCGCGATACTCATTGAGAGTGGTCGCACCAACACAATGGAGCTCGCCTCTGGCCAAGGCCGGTTTCAGCATGTTTCCGGCGTCCATCGCGCCCTCTGCTTTGCCCGCGCCCACCATCGTGTGCATTTCGTCGATGAACAGAATGATTTGGCCTTCCTGCTTCGCCAGGTCGGTCAACACCGCCTTCAGGCGTTCCTCGAACTCTCCGCGAAACTTCGCGCCGGCGATCAGCGCGCCCAGGTCGAGCGCAAGTATGCGCTTGTCCTTAAGGCCTTCGGGAACTTCGCCGTTAACGATGCGCTGGGCCAGGCCCTCAACGATGGCGGTTTTACCAACGCCGGGTTCGCCAATCAGGACTGGATTGTTCTTGGTCCGGCGCTGCAGGATCTGCACCGTGCGGCGAATCTCGTCGTCGCGGCCAATGATCGGATCGAGCTTGCCCTGCTCGGCACTTTCGGTCAGATCGATGGTGTATTTGTCCAACGCCTGGCGCGTATCCTCCGCGTTCGGATCCGTGACCTGCTGGCCACCCCTCAGTTCGTCGATCGCCTGATCCACGGCACCCCGCACCACGCCGGAGTCCGCCAGGATTCGTCCCAGTTCCCCTTTGTCGTCACACGCGGCAAGCACGAATAACTCGCTCGAAATGTACTGATCGCCCCGATCCTGAGCGAGCTTGTCGGTGACGTTGAGCAATTTGTTCAGGTCGGTGGAGATGTGGACATCGCCGGCTGCGCCTTCGACCTTGGGAAGTTTTTCAACGGCCTCGCCCAAGCGCGAGCGCAGCAGGTTGACCTTGGAGCCCGACTTGGTCAGCAGATGGCGCGCGGTGCCTCCCTGCTGGTCCAGCAACGCCATCATCAGGTGTACCGGCTCAATGAACTGGTTATCCAAACCTACGGCCAGTGACTGGGCATCGGCCAGAGCCATCTGAAACTTGCTGGTCAGTTTTTCCATGCGCATAGCTATCTCCGGTCCGCGCCTGCGATTGTCTGAATAGATGGGGCCGCTTGCTAAGAAATCAAGTACTTAGGCTGTTCTGAGCGTCGGTGCAACGAGGTCATTCGATTCGACAGCCTGCCTTCAGGCGACCCCTTGTGATTATTTTTGCGCGACTAGTATGGTCCGCTCGCCGGGCCTTCGGCAAGTAGACCGGGCGCGAGCAGGCGTCGATGCCTCGTTACTGCAACCAGATTAACGTGGCCTGGCGGCCGGTCACTCCGTCCCGGCGATGGGAGAAAAAGCGCTGGTCGGCGAAGGTGCAGTAATCGCCACCGTAAACGGACGTAACACCAGCGCGCTCGAGTATGCCGCGCGCCACTGCGTACAGATCCATCTGCCAGTGCTCCGGTCGACCCGATACAAGCGCAGACAAACAATCGGGATACCGCAACGAACAGAGTTCCCAGACGTCATTGCCAACCTCGTATGCGGACGGCCCGATGGCCGGACCGAGCCAGGCCAATATGCCGCTGGCCGCCACCTGCCGCCGTTCGAACGCCTCGACGCTGGCCTCGATGACCCCGGCCAGCAAACCGCGCCAACCAGCGTGGATTGCAGCCACGTGCCGCGCCTGACGATCGCACAGCAACACGGGCAAGCAGTCCGCGGTCAACACCGCACACACCTGCCCGGGAGTGGCGCTGATAATAGCGTCCGCCGTGGTTGGCACACTGAGCTGCGCGGCGTCAACGACTTGCTCGCCGTGCACCTGCTTGAGCCAGCGCGGTGCTTCGGGCAGGTCCAACTCGGCCGCCAGAATCCGGCGATTGCGGGCCACACGCTCGGGCTCGTCGCCGACGTGTTCGGCAAGGTTCAAACCGGTGAAGCTGCCGATGCTGTGACCGCCTGCACGCGTCGTCGCCGCGGCTGCAATTCGCGGCGCAGCTGGCCAGTCGGGCCTGATCAGTTCAATTTTTCCAGCGGATCCGGCCACGGCATCTCCTCGAATGGAACGCTGGGGGATGCAGCTCCGGCCAACGCGCTCAATAAATCCAACAGATCGCGAGGCAGCGGCGCCGTGATTTCCAGCCGCTGGTCGGCTGCCGGATGCTGGAAGCTGAGCCGGCTGGCGTGCAAGGCCTGGTGACGGAAGGAACGCAGCATCCGTTCCAACGCCGGGGCTGCGCCGGCTGGAACCTTCAAGCGTCCACCATATTGCGGGTCCCCAATCAGAGGGTGCTGCAGGTACGCCATATGCACTCGAATCTGATGGGTACGGCCGGTTTCCAGGCGCACTGCCAAAAAGCTGTGGTGATCGAAGCGCGCCAGCACCCGGTAGTGTGTCACGGCCGGACGGCCGCGCTCCACGACGGCCATGCGCGTCCGCTGCGTCGGGTGTCGCCCAACCGGACGATCGACCGAGCCACCGGCAGTTAGCCTTCCGGCACAGACAGCCCGGTATTCACGCAAGATTTGACGCGCCTCCAGGTCACGCACGAGCTGAGTGTGGGCAGCGAGCGTTTTGGCTACGAGCAGCGCGCCGCTGGTGTCCTTATCCAGACGGTGCAGCAGTCCCGCTCGCGGCAGCGCCGCCAACTCGGGTAGATAGTGCAACAAGCCGTTCTGCAAGGTGCCGTCGGCATTGCCGGCGCCAGGATGCACGACCATGCCGGCCGGCTTGTCCACAACCAATACATGCTCGTCTTCGTGCAGCACCGATAAATCGATTGGTTGTGGTTGGAATTGAAGCTGCGATTCCACCTCCGGATTCAACTGCACTCGCTGACCGCTGCGCACCGGCGTTCTGGGAATCGCCGATTCGCCGTCCAGGGACACCCGACCATCGAGAATCCATTGTTTAAGGCGCGAGCGCGAATAGGCGGGGAACAACTCTGCCAACGCCTGGTCCAGGCGCCTGCCCTCCTGCTCCGGCCGAATTTCCGATGCTTGATGCAACGATTTCATAAAGTGAACGGTCTAAGCACGTAAGCTGCTGTCGCAAAACAAGTTTACGCTATACTTCGCGCCCTTGTCGTGATTGGGAAATGACCACTGCGGTATCTGACGACGTGTCTGACTCAAAAAAATATAGCTTCGCTGTTCCCGGACTGCCATGGCGGTTTTTTGGACTACTCGCCCTGACAGTACTTCTCGCTGCATGCTGGGGCCGCAAGGACCGCGACCTGGTATCCGGGGCCGACCAATTGTACGAACGGGCACATAAATCCCTCAGTAGCGGCAACTACACAAACGCCATACAGTACTACGAGAACCTTGAAGCTCGTTATCCGTTCAGCAATCAAGCCAAACAGGCGCAATTGGATTTGATTTATGCCTATTCCCAAAACGGCGAGCCCGAAGCAACGATGGATGCAGCGGAGCAGTTTGAGCGCGAAAATCCCACGCATGCTCGCGTTGATTACGCTATTTACATGCGCGGCCTGGCGCAGTTCAGTGGTCAACACGGGAAAATTCGTAGATGGATGCGGATTGATCTAAGCAAACGTCCGCCGGTTGAGGCCATGAATGCATTTGCGGCATTTTCCGAATTGGCCTACCGGTTCCCAGAAAGCCGCTATGCACCCGATGCACGGCAGCGCATGACATTTTTAAGGAACCGTCTGGCAGATCACGAAGTTCACGTCGCACGCTACTATATGAAACGCAATGCCTATGCGGCTGCACTGAACCGCGCCACCCACTGCATGCAGCTTTTCGACGGAGCACCGGCGGTGGCCGACTGCTTGCTGATTATGCTCGAGGCTTATCGCAAGCTTGGAATGTGGGACCTGGCTGAGGACACTGAAAAAGTTCTGATGCAAAACTACCCGGACGCCACTGTTCCGAAGCCGAAAAAAGACAGTTGGTACAAATTCTGGTAGGCACCAGGGTATGACCCATGACCGCTTACGGCGCAGCTGCCTTAGCGATCGTTACTTGCTGCGGCCGTAACCCGACGTCAGCGGATACCGCCAGTCACGGCCGAATGCACGTCCGCTGATGCGAACGCAAGGAGGCGATTGCCGACGTTTGTACTCGTTGCGTCGAACCATTTCCAGCACCCGTCCAACGGTATCCCGGTCGAAACCGCGGTCGGCGATTTCGTCAACCGACAGATCCTCGATGATCAACGCATCAAGGATTGGATCCAGGATTTCGTAAGCTGGGAGACTATCGATATCTTTTTGTCCCGGACGCAATTCCGCGCTTGGTTCACGCTCTATCACGCGCTTGGGAATTGCCGGCGAGATCCCATTCCGGTACCGCGCCAGCCGGTACACAAATGTCTTCGTACAATCTTTGATTGGCGCAAAACCGCCCGCCATATCTCCGTAAAGAGTTGCGTAACCGACCGCCATTTCACTCTTGTTGCCGGTCGTTAAGACAATTCGCTGCGTTTTGTTGGAGATCGCCATTAACAACATGCCGCGGCAACGGGACTGAATGTTTTCCTCGGTCGTGTCGTCAGAAAGGCCACCGAACAATTCCCTCAGCGCCTCACGAGTTGATTCGACCATGCTCTCAATCGGGATCACCTGATAATCCACCGCGAGCATCCGGGCCTGTTGTTCTGCGTCCTCGAGACTCATCTCTGAGGTATAACGGTAGGGCATCATGACCGCCCGAACGGCGTCGGCCCCAAGCGCATCAACTGCCATGGTCAGGCACAGTGCCGAATCGACTCCACCCGACAGTCCCAGTACCACGCCGCGAAATCCGTTTTTCAGCACGTAATCGCGGACGCCAGTGACAATCGCTTTATAAGTGCTCTCATCCTCGCCAAGCAACGCTGCGATGTCGCTGGGTTCAGGCTTCAGCACCCCCGTCTTGTCCGCTTTAAAATCGACGGTATAGATCCCTTCTTCGAAAGCCGGCGCCCTGAAACGAATCGTGCCCGCAGCGTCCACGACACAGGATCCGCCGTCAAATACCAGCTCATCCTGTCCGCCCACAAGATTTTGGTACACCAAGGGCACGCCAGTTTCACGAGCGCGCTCACTCAATATCTTTTCACGCTGGATTTGCTTCGCGAGTTCGAATGGTGAGCCGTTGATCGTAACGATCAGGCGGGCTCCGTCGGCCGCTGCCGCTGCGCAAGCTTTGCCCTCCCACACATCCTCGCAAATAGTGATGCCGACCGGCACCCCGTTAACGTCGGCGACCAAGGTTTCCTGACCAGGAGTAAAATAACGAGCTTCGTCAAAAACGCTGTAGTTTGGCAACTCCCGCTTGCGGTAATTGCCCTGGATGCCACCATCGGCTAGCAACGCCGCCGAGTTGAAGATCTGGTCCCCGTCGTACTCGGGATAACCGACCAAAACCGCAATTCCTTCGGCATGTTGCTGCAGATCCGCAAGCGCCTCGGCCACGCGCTGGCGCAGGCCCGCATGAAACAGCAGATCTTCCGGCGGGTAACCGCACAGCGCCAACTCCTGGAAAACCACGAGATGTGCTTTGTAGCTATCGCGAGCCTCTTTAATACCTTGCGCAATACGCTCAGCATTGCCCGGGACATCCCCGACAATGAGATTGAGCTGTGCCAGTGCTATTCGTAATTTATTGGCCATGCAGACCACCGGGGAACCAGCAAATTAATCAGCAATTCCAAATAGGCTCGTCAGGTGTCGCAGCGGCACTAAGCCTCGAGCTGAGCCAGCATCGCGCTTCCAAGCTCAGCCGGTGAATGCACGGTCGTTACCCCGGCGGCTTCCAACGCCGCAAACTTCGTTGCTGCGCTGCCTTCGCCGCCTGAGATAATTGCGCCGGCGTGCCCCATACGCTTTCCAGACGGAGCCGTGACACCGGCAATATAAGCCACCACCGGTTTCGTTACGCGCTCCTTAATATAACGAGCCGCCGCCTCTTCATCGGTTCCACCGATCTCGCCCACCATAATGATGCCCTCGGTGGCGTCATCACGCTCGAATAACTGCAGGCAATCGATGAAGTTCAATCCACGGACCGGATCGCCGCCTATGCCGACACTGGTCGTTTGCCCGAGACCATTGTTCGTGGTCTGGAATACTGCCTCATAGGTTAGAGTGCCGGATCGGGAAATAATCCCTACCCGGCCCGGCTGATGTATAAATCCCGGCATGATGCCAATCTTGCTTTCGCCGGGTGTGATGATGCCGGGGCAATTCGGCCCGATTAAGCGGCAATCGTAATCCTTAAGGGCGGCTTTGACCCGCACCATGTCCAGCACCGGAATACCCTCGGTGATGCAAACCACCAACTCCACCCCGGCATCGGCGGCCTCCAGGATCGCGTCTGCAGCAAACGGGGCCGGCACGTATATCATGCTGACAGTGGCGCCGGTTGCGCGAACCGCGTCATGGGTAGAGCCATAGACGGGCAACCCAAGGCATTTTTCACCGCCGCGGCCGGGCGTCACCCCAGCAACCAGCCGGGTGCCGTATTCGAGACATTGCTTGGCATGAAACGAACCCTGTCGGCCGGTCAGCCCCTGAACAACGACCGCTGTTTCTTTATTGACAAGAATGCTCACGAATTGACCTTCCTCGATAACCCCTGCTCAGACCACGTCACGCTGCCGCCACAGCTTTGTCAGCGGCATCGGTCAGATCGTCGGCAGTCACGATATCAAGACCACTTTTCGCCAACAGCGCCCTGCCCTGTTCGACGTTTGTTCCTTCCAGGCGCACGACAACGGGCACCGACACTTTGATGTCACGTATCGCTTGAACTATGCCCTCCGCAATCAGGTCGCAACGGACGATGCCGCCGAATATATTCACGAGGATCACGCTGATCTGACGATTGGAAAGAATCAGTTTGAAAGCTTCAGCAACGCGTTCCGAGGTCGCACCGCCGCCGACATCCAGAAAGTTCGCCGGTTCGCCGCCATGGAGTTTAATCAGGTCCATGGTCGCCATCGCCAGGCCTGCACCATTGACCATGCATGCGATGTTTCCGTCCAGCGACACGTAGCTCAGGTCGTGCTCACTAGCGGACCGTTCCATATCATCTTCCTGGGTGGGATCGCGCATGGCCACGAGGCCCGGTTGACGGAATAGCGCGTTGTCGTCGATGTTTATTTTCGCGTCCAGGGCCAAAAGCTGGCCGGCCGTGTTCACGATTAGCGGATTGATCTCGACCAGAGCTGCATCGCACTCGCAGAACAATGAGTACAGTTTGGCGGTCAGGGCAACGAATTGCCGCATTTGCTCCTTTTCCAGACTGAGCCCCGCCGCAAGAATCCGCGATTGGTATGCCTGCAGGCCCGCAGCGGGGTTTACGCTGACCGTAAAGATCTTCTCCGGCGTCGTCGCCGCAACTTCCTCGATATCCATGCCGCCCGCAGCCGATGCGACGAAGGTCACGCGCTCGTGGGCACGGTCCACCAGCAGGCTGAGGTACAGTTCCCGTTCAATTTCGCTGCCCGCTTCAACGAACACCTGGTTGACGGGGAGCCCCGCGCTGCCAGTTTGTTTCGTAACCAGCCGGATTCCGAGCATACCGGCAGCCGCGGCCTGCACTTCGTCCAGGCTGTTTACCAGCTTCACGCCACCGCCCTTGCCGCGACCACCAGCGTGGACCTGCGCCTTGACGACCCACACCGAGCCGCCCAGCCGGTCCGCCGCCTGCCGGGCCGCCCGCGGCGATTCGGCGACCTCCCCGGACGGCACCGGGATCCCGAAGCGGGCAAACAGCTGCTTGGCCTGATACTCGTGCAGATTCATGGGTGGTGCTGTCCTTATTGGTATCCCGGGACCCGACCCGTTGATCGAAGGTTGCTATTGTCCGCGAAAGCCCTCCGCAGATAAACCGTCTACTGCGTCAAACGTTCCGCGAAACGGTGTTGCTACAATAGCGCCGCGAATTTTCACCGCGGCGATGATGCGGGCCATGGCAACTGCGGAAAAAACCCTCCAAAACCGACCCTTGGCGGCACCTCGGGCCGGTAACGTCTCGGACACCGATATAAACCGGCGGGTCCTGATCATGGTCGGCGGGTTTAGATTGCTGATCGCACTGGCCCTGCTGTCGGCGGCGTTGCTACCGGTAACCCCCCCGATACTCGGTGCCCGATACCCTGAAGTGTTTATGGGCGTCGCCTATGCCTACGTCATCACCGCGATCTTTATCGCGGTGATGATCCGGCGAGGCTGGTCTTCCCGGTCGGTGGCCGCAATCCAGCTGGCGACCGACATCACCGCCATAACCCTGGCGGTGCATACCAGTGGCGGTATCGGCAGCGGTTCGGCCGCATTGCTGGTCATGTTCGTTGCCGTCAGTGGCCTGAGCCTGCCCGGGAAAGGCCCCTATTTTGCCGCAGCACTGGCAGCGCTGGCATTGCTGCTGGAACAAAGCCTGTCATTCCTTCAGGGAGTCACCCAGGCAGCCGACTTTCTGCCGGCTGGCGTGTTGGGTGCAATCATGCTGATACTGGCGCTGGCGACCCAACCGCTGGTGCGCCGAATCGAAGAGACGGAGGCACTGGCGCGCCAGCGGGGTATCGATCTGGAAAACCTCGCGCAGCTGAACGACTACGTGCTGCAAAACCTTCGTGAAAGTGTTGTCGTAGTCGATCCGGAAAAGCGCATCCGCTTGATCAACCAATCCGCAGCCGATCACCTGGGTGCACCAAACCGCATGCCCGGCGCGCAACTTGACGACATATCTCCAGCCCTGACAGCTTTGCTGGACGATTGGCAGCGCGACGGGCCGGATTGGGGCCTGGACGTACCCAATTTTCTCGCCGCGGACGGCTCTACCGTTATCAACGCTCACATCGCACCGCTGGGATCGCTGGCCGACGGCTCGGTGATGATTTTTCTGGAGGATGCGAGCCTGCTTGCCGAGAAGGTGCAACAATCCAAGCTCGCCGCGTTAGGGCGCCTCAGCGCCAGCATCGCGCACGAGATTCGCAACCCGCTTGGAGCCTTGAGTCACGCTGGGCAACTGCTGGCCGAATCTCCGGGCATTGGCGCGCAGGAACAGAGATTCCTGGACATCATCGATACCAACTCCAAGCGCGTCAGCGAAATTGTGGAAAACGTGCTGCAATTGTCCCGCCGCAATCCGGTGCATTCTGAAACCTTGTACCTTGGGGAATGGACGGCGAACTTTGTCAACGAATTCGTGTCGACATTGGAATTATTCGAGGGACAGTTGTCCGTTTTGGAAAGCGCGGACGATGTCAGCGTCAGAATGGACCCCGGACATTTGCATCAGGTGGCCTGGAACCTGTGTGAGAATGCACTGAAATACGCGAGTGAGGCGGCCGGCGGCATTGCCGTGGAGATGCGCTATGGGCGGCTGCCACAGAGTCACCGCCCGTACCTGGAGATTCTGGACCACGGTTCGGGGATTCCCGAAGAGTTGCAAGACTCGCTGTTTGAACCCTTCGCCACCGGGCGCAACGGAGGCCATGGCCTGGGGCTTTTTATCTGCCGCGAGCTGTGCGAAAGCAACGGCGCCACACTGCGCTATGAGCCAGGTGAAACACACGGCAGCGTTTTTCGTATCGTATTTGCGGACCCAAGCCGCTGGGAAGCTGACCAATGACTAAACCGCTTGCTCTGGTGGTGGACGACGAACCGGACATTTGCGAGCTGCTCGCCATCACGCTGGAGCGTATGGATATCGACACCGATACCTGTGGTGATGTGGCAACGGCCAAGCAACGGCTCGGCAGCCGTGATTACCAGCTGTGCCTGACGGACATGCGGCTGCCGGATTCGGACGGCCTGGAGCTGGTGGAGTGGATGCAAACCAGCGGTCTGCGGACGCCGGTCGCCGTCATCACGGCCCACGGCAATGTCGAATCGGCCGTCCGGGCATTGAAATTGGGCGCGTTCGATTTCATTTCCAAGCCGGTGGATCTCACCGACCTGCGAAATCTGGTCGCCAACGCCATGCGCCTGGACATAGCAGGGGGTGGCAAAGCGCGGCTGCTCGGTGATTCCAAAGCCATATCTGATGTACGCAACGTCATTGCGAAGGTCGCGCGCAGCCAGGCTCCGGTGCATATCAGCGGCGAATCTGGCACCGGTAAGGAATTGGTGGCACGCATGATCCATGAGCAGGGCGCCCGCGGTGTGGGACCGTTCGTGCCGGTGAATTGCGGCGCGATACCGTCAGAGTTAATGGAAAGCGAATTTTTCGGGCATCGCAAGGGATCCTTTACGGGTGCCGTCAACGACAAACAAGGCTTATTTCAGAGCGCCGAAGGCGGCACGCTGTTCCTAGACGAAATCGCCGACCTGCCGCTAACGATGCAGGTCAAACTGTTGCGGGTGATCCAGGAAAAAGAGATGCGGCCAATCGGCCAGACGGATGAAATCCAGGTCGACGTGCGCATCCTCAGCGCGACCCACAAAGATCTGGGCGAGCTGGTTGCACAAGGAGAGTTTCGCGAAGACCTGTTCTACCGGGTCAACGTCATCGAACTCAATGTACCGCCGTTGCGTGACCGGGGTGACGACGTCTTCATCTTGAGTAAATACACACTGGAACGGCTGGCAACGGAGATGCAGATGGCGGTGCCAAGCCTCGATGCGCAAGCACGGGACATACTGGGCGCATACGAATTTCCGGGAAATGTCCGGGAGCTGGAAAACGTGCTGGAGCGCGCGGTCACGCTGTGCGACGGAACCACGATTACCGCTGGCGATATCCAGGTCAAAGCTGGCGGATCCACAGCGACGGCGCCGGAGCCCGACGCTGCGCTGGGTGACAAACTGGAAAACATTGAGCGGGATGAAATCACCCAGGCACTCGAGCAGAACCGCTACAACAAAACGGCAACGGCCAAACGACTGGGTTTAAGTCTGCGCGCCCTGCGCTACCGGATCAAAAAACTGGGCATCGAGTAAGGGATTACACATAAGGTCTGTTCGGTCTGTTGAAGCGACAATTTTTGTCGGTTTGTGACCATTAAGTGTCCTGGCAAGGCACTCAATTTGGCCGCTATGTTAATCCAGGGGCTGGTCTGGCGCGCCCCGGAAACGTCGTAACCCTTTATTGATCAGGTGCTTAGAGGAATCGCTAGCGTTTCTGGCACAGCTTTTGCATCTATCAGGGCAGCTGGCTTTTATAGCCGCATTGTTCTTCTTGCTTCGATAGATATATCTTTGGAGAAATTCTGATGAAGAAACTGCAACAGGGCTTCACGCTCATCGAACTGATGATCGTTGTTGCCATCATCGGTATCCTGGCCGCCATCGCTATTCCGGCGTACCAGGACTACACCATTCGCGCCCAGGTTTCTGAAGGTTTGAACCTCGCCGCTGCCGCTAAGGCTGCCGTCGCGGAAAGCTTTCTGAACACCGGTGAGGCACCGGCCACCCGCATCATCGCGGGGATGTCAGCAAACGCTGCCGACACCCAGGGCAAGTACGTCACTGGAGTTCTGATCACCAACGGTACGATCACGGTCACCTACGGCAACGAGTCGAACGCCCAGATCAATGGAATGCTCCTGACGCTGACACCGTACGAGACCGCCGACCTTAGCGTCGTCTGGCGTTGTGGTACAGCCGTAGCCCCGCTCGGCGCCCCCCAATTAATGGGCTTCTCGGGTGGTGGTATAACTGCCGCGTACATCATTCCGACAGTGCTTCCGAAGTACACGCCTAGCGCCTGCCGTCCGTAAGGGCCAAGGCCAACGGCGACTATGTTGCGCAGTATGATCTGCGCGATGGGGAACGAGGGGGCCGTATCGGCCCCCTTTCTTCTTCTCGGTTAAGGATTTAAAGGGGATGGCACGATGAAACATACCCTGAGGCCAAAACAGCGACCGCTTACGAAGCTGCTTAAATCCGGGCAGGCGGGTTTCACTTTGATCGAACTGATGATCGTCGTCGCGATCATCGGAATACTCGCCAGCATGGCGATTGGCGCGTACCAGAACTACACGATCCGGGCACAGGTGGCCGAAGGGGTCAACCTGGCGGCCAGCGCCAAGACGCCGGTCGTCGACGCCTTCCTGCAGCGTGGCGAGGCACCGGTCAACCGTCTCCAGGCCGGGATGTCGGCCAATGCCACGGACACCCAGGGAAATTACGTGTCCGCGGTCGCGGTCGTCAACGGACGCGTCGAGATCACCTACGGCAACCGCGCCCACCAGGCGATCAACACCCTGACCGTGTCGCTGACGCCCTACGAGACCGCGGACTTGAGCGTCATCTGGCGCTGCGGTAATGCCCCGCAGCCGACCAGCAGCGGCGGCACGGCCTATGACACCATGGGCACGTCCGGCGGTGGCCTGCCTGCCGCATACCTGGCCGCTAGCGTGGCGCAACAATTTTTGCCGTCGACCTGCCGCCTGTAAACCGCGCCCGTTGCGGAAGATCATCTCGGGATCACTCAAACTGCCGGAATTTGACATAAATATCCCCGGAAAACGGGCGGCAGTCGGTTGATACTCTCCTCAAGATCAGTAACATTCCGGCACGCATCTCGCTGAGCTATCGGTGCTTTTTTACGGGTTAAGTAATGCATGGCCGGAATCGCTACAAAAAAGGTCAAATTAACTGGTCTGCCCCGGCGCCTGGTACAGGACGGTATTCTCGATGAACAAGCCATCGCCGATGCAGCCGTCGAGGCCAAAGCCAAAAAAAGCGGCCTGGTTGCCTACCTGATCGACAATGAGCTGGCCGACGCGGCACGGGTCGCTGTCGCGGCCTCCCATGAGTTTGGAGTCCCGGTGCTGGATCTGGATGCGTTCGACGTCGACCTCGACGTAGTACGCGCCGTCGATCAGCAATTGATACAAAAGCACCGCGTGCTGCCACTGGTGATGCGGGGCAAGCGTATTTACGTTGCCGTCTCCGATCCCACCAATCTCCAGGCCTTGGACGAAATCAAGTTTCAAACGAACCTGCGGGTGGACCCGGTTGTCGTCGAACAGGACAAGCTGGCAGAACACGTCGGTCGCGCGCTGGATGCAGTCGACACGTCGATGGAAGATCTCCAGGACGACGACTTCGATCTCGACAGTCTCGACGTCAGCTCCGGCGATGACGAACTGCTGGATGAAGTTACGACGGCCGATGTCGACGATGCCCCGGTCGTGCGCTTCGTCAACAAGATCTTGCTCGATGCGATCAAGAGAGGTGCATCGGATATCCATTTCGAACCGTACGAGAAAATTTTTCGGGTCCGGACCCGGTTGGACGGGATCCTGCGCCAGGTCGCGAACCCGCCGACCGCGCTGGCTGTTAAGGTCTGTGCGCGGTTGAAAGTCATGTCCCGGCTCGATATCGCCGAGCGGCGCGTGCCGCAGGACGGGCGCATGAAGATGCGGCTGTCGAAAAACCGGGCGATTGATTTTCGCGTCAACAGCTGCCCGACGCTGTTTGGCGAAAAGGTTGTCCTGCGTATTCTCGATCCCGCCAGCGCGCAGCTCGGCATCGACGCGCTGGGCTACGACACGAAGCAGAAAGCGCTGTTTATGGACGCGCTGATGAAGCCGCACGGCATGATTCTGGTTACCGGTCCGACCGGCAGTGGTAAAACCGTCTCGCTATACACGGGTCTGAATATCCTGAACACCGAGGAGCGAAACATTTCGACCGCCGAGGATCCGGTGGAAATCAACCTGCAGGGAATTAACCAGGTTCACGTCAACCCGAAGGTCGGGTTGACTTTTGCCGGTGCGCTGAAAGCATTCCTGCGCCAGGATCCGGACATCATCATGGTGGGTGAGATCCGCGACCTGGAAACGGCCGAGATCGCCATCAAGGCGGCCCAGACCGGTCACCTGGTTTTGTCTACGCTGCATACCAACGACGCCCCCAAGACGCTGACGCGTTTGGTCGACATGGGCGTCAAACCGTACGCGATTGCGACCTCGGTCCGGCTGATCATCGCCCAACGTCTGGCGCGCAAGCTCTGCGGCAACTGCAAGGAAAACAAAGACATTCCGGCAGAAGCGCTGGTGCGCGAGGGTTTCACCAAGGAAGACTTGAAAGCCGGCATCACGGTTTTCGCCCCGGTCGGCTGCAAGCAATGCGACGGGGGGGGTACAAGGGCCGGGTCGGCATCTTCCAGGTTATGCCGGTGTCGGATGCGACCGGTCGGATTATTCTCGAGGGCGGCAACGCCGTGCAGATCGCCGACCAGGCAGAAAAAGAGGGCCACTGGAGTCTCCGCAGGTCTGCACTGGAAAAAGTCAAGGACGGGGTTACCAGTCTTGAAGAGATCAACCGGGTTACAATTGATTAAGTTATCTGGACTCACCGGGCTTTGTGCGCGCAATTCCGGGCTGGGTCCCACCACCAGATTCCAGGCGTAAAACCATGGCTGCAAGCGTTGCGATTAAACAGTTTCCCTTCAATTGGGAGGGAACCGATACACGGGGCAAAAAGGTCAAGGGCAAGACCACGGCCGCCAATGAGGCGGCGGTCAGGTCCGAACTTCGGCGCCAAGGCGTGGTGCCGAAACGCATCCGCAAGGAATCGACCCTATTCAAGTCATCCGGCAGCGTCTCAGTAGGGGACATCGCGATTTTCAGCCGCCAACTGTCCACGATGCTGACGGCGGGCATCCCGCTGGTGCAGGCCTTCGATATCGTCGGCGCCGGGCACGACAACCCGGCCGTTCAGCGCCTGGTCCTGAACATCAAACAGGATGTCGAGTCCGGCGCGTCGCTGGCCGAAGCACTGGCCAAGCACCCGCTGCACTTCGATGACCTGTTCGTAAACCTGGTCAGGGCCGGCGAGCAGGCCGGCGCGCTAGAAACTTTGCTGGACAAGATCGCCACCTACAAGGAAAAGACGGAGGCGATCAAGAAAAAAGTCAAGAAAGCCCTGTTTTATCCCGGCGCGGTCATGGTCGTCGCCTTGATCGTCACGACGATCCTGCTGGTTTTCGTGATCCCCGAATTCGAATCGCTGTTCCAGGGTTTCGGTGCCGACCTGCCGGCGTTCACGCGTATGATCATCGATCTGTCGGTCTTCGTCCGCGCCCAGGGTATCTTTATCGTGATGGCGATAAGCGGCGCCATCGCCGGCTACATGTATGCCTACAAGCGCAACAAAAAGCTGCGGGAGATTCAGGACCGAATCAGCCTGAAGCTGCCGATCATCGGCGGTATTCTGGATAAATCCGCCGTGGCCCGGTTTGCACGCACGCTGGCGACGATGTTCGCGGCCGGCGTGCCGCTGGTCGAAGCCCTCGAATCCGTAGCCGGTGCATGCGGCAACATCGTCTACGAGATCGCGGTGTTGCAGATGCGCGACGAGGTGGCGACCGGTCAGCGCCTGCAGCATGCGATGGAAAATACCGAGCGCTTCCCGAACATGGTGATCCAGATGATCGCGGTCGGCGAAGAATCCGGATCGCTGGACGAAATGGCCAGCAAAGTAGCGGATTTTTACGAAGACGATGTCGACAACGCGGTTGACGGTCTTGCCAGCCTGCTCGAGCCACTGATCATGGCCATCCTCGGTGTGCTTGTCGGCGGACTCGTGATTGCTATGTATCTGCCGATTTTCAAGATGGGTGCGGTTATCTAATTCTCGACGCTGCTGCACAGCTGCCCGAATTCGTGATCATCATCGGCGCAGCCCTCCTCGGGCTGATCGTCGGCAGTTTTTTGAACGTCGTTATCTATCGCCTACCGCTGATGATGGACCGGGAATGGCGCGAGCAAGCGCGCCAGTTGCTCGGTCAGCCCGACGGAGCGGAACCCGGCCAAGTCCCAATCAACCTGATCTCGCCGCGGTCGCACTGCCCTGCCTGCCAGTCCCCGGTTGCAGCCTGGCACAATGTGCCGGTACTGAGCTACCTGTTGTTGAAAGGCCGCTGTGCCGCTTGCGGCGTAACAATCTCGCCACGCTATCCACTGATCGAACTGCTGACTGCGCTGTTGTCGGCAACGCTTATCTGGAAGTTCGGCCCGACTCTCGCAGGCTTATCGGCACTGGTGCTGTGCTGGGCGCTGATTGCCGCAGCGGCGATCGACCTGGACCACCAACTTTTACCCGACTCGATCACGCAACCGCTTTTATGGCTGGGTCTGGCGCTCGGCCTGTCGGGCCTGACTGCCGACACGCCGCCGTTCCCCGACCTGCATTCCGCCGTGCTGGGGGCAATGGCGGGCTATTTGTCGTTGTGGACGGTATATAAGGTGTTCAAGTGGCTGACGGGCAAGGAAGGCATGGGTTATGGCGATTTCAAGCTGCTCGCCGCGCTGGGCGCATGGCTGGGCTGGCAGATGCTGCCACTGGTCATTATCCTTTCGGCAGTGGTTGGAACCGTCACCGGGATTGCCATGATTGCAGTCGGCCGTCATGCCCGGCAGGCGCCGATACCGTTCGGACCGTTCCTGGCCGCGGCCGGCCTGTGCGCCCTGCTCTGGGGACCCGAGCTTGTGTCCGCCTATCTCGGAATGCGGGGCGTCTGAACGAACCGGGAAGCAACGCCAATGAGCGATCGCAGCTGGACAGTGTTCCGCGTCGGCCTGACCGGGGGGATTGCCTCGGGCAAGAGCACCGTGGCCGCGATGTTTGCCGATCTCGGGGTGCCGGTGATCGATTCAGACCATATAGCGCGTGAAATTGCACAACCCGGCCAGCCTGCCCTGGCGGAGATCGTCGCCGCGTTCGGCCCCGAGGTGCTGGATGCCCGTGGGCAATTGGACCGTCGGCGTCTACGCGCCCTGGTCTTCGCTGACGATGCATTGCGAGAGCAGCTGGAAGCAATCCTGCACCCCCGGGTACGGGCGGCCATGCTGGAAGCAACCGAGAGGATCGGTGGCCCCTATCAGCTGCTGATCGTTCCGCTGCTCGTCGAGGTGGGCTTTCAGGATCAGGTTGACCGGGTGCTGGTGGTCGATTGTCCGATAGAGGTCCAGCTGCAGCGGCTGACCGCGCGCGACGGCGAAACCGGCGAGAGCGCGGAATTGATGATACGCGCACAGACGGACCGGCAGGATCGCCTGGCCGCGGCCGACGATACCATTACCAATACCGGCGACCTGGCCACGACCCGGCAGCAGGTCGAGGCGCTACACAATACCTACAGTAAACTTGCAGCGTCGGCATGATCCCCGGCCGGTGGGGCGCCATTGCGGTCCCCGGCGGACTATCGCAGAATAGTCCCGTGGCCCCTGTCGTGTGCGCGGCAATTAATTCCAGACACTTTTTATGATCCGGACTGCCGAAGCCGTAGCCCAATCTGCAAGCTCAGGTGAAATGGTCCTGTACGAGCAGCCGCTCAATGAGCGGATGCGCACATTCCTGCGTATCGAATATCTCTATCAGCAACTGCAACACCACATTCAGCAAAGTTCACCGTGGTCCAGCCGAAGCGCAGTCACCGGGATGCTCGACATCATTTCAATTCTGATCCGCGGCGACGTCCGCAGCGACGTACTAAAGGAATTGGAACGTCAAATCACCTTGTTGAACAGCTACCAGGCTGCCGAGCAAGTCGACGCGGAACGCTTGAACGGGGTGCTGGACAATCTGCAAAACTTGCGGGCCCAGCTCAATGCCGTCGGCCCGCAGTATCTGCAAGAACTGCGAGAGAGCGAGTTTCTGAATGCCATTCGTCATCGCAGCACTATTCCCGGCGGAACCTGCACATTCGACCTGCCGGACTACAGTCATTGGCTGCGGCAGAGCTTCGAGCGACGCTCACGTGACATGCAGGATTGGCTGCGGGTCGTGCGGCCATTATGCGAAAGTGTTGCCGAGCTGTTGTGGCTGCTCCGGCAGAGTCATCAACCCAGCGACCAGGTGGCCGTCAACGGCGTCTACCATCACACCCTGGACCGGAACAGCGCGACCGTTTTGCTGCGCGTTTCGCTACCTGGCGGCAGTGGCCTATATCCCGAAATCAGTGGTGGTCACCATCGGTTTACGTTGAGATTCATGGAGTGGTCCGCCGGGGACAGCCGACCGGTACAGGCGGAGCGAGACATTCCGTTTTCCCTGGCGACCTGTTGATTCGGCGTCAGCCCGAACGCAGTAACGCGTCAACAATCGGGCGATCGGCTGATAAGAGTCCCTGCTCGATCAACTTTTCGAGCGCCGTCCAACGAATCGGCTGACCTTCCAAACCTCGCGGCATTCCTTCGTACGCGGTGACGCGCCAGACATCCAGCACGACGGTTCGGTCCGCGTAGCGATGTGTAAATCGTGTCAGCGGCGCGGCCGCGGTGATTATGATTCCGAGTTCCTCAGTGAGTTCCCGGGTCAGTGCCGCCAGCGGCGTTTCGCCCACGTCGATCTTGCCGCCTGGAAATTCCCAGGCACCCGCCTGATGGGTACCCGGCAGCCGCTGGCTGATCAGCACCTGGCCATGCTTATCCTGCAAAACGCCGGCGGCGACGTTAATGCTCGGCATTTTCTCGGACTTCGGCATGCGGCCACCGCTGCGCCGGCAAAAGCTCAGTCCAGACGACCGTGACAGTGTTTGAACTTCTTGCCCGATCCACACGGACACGGTTCGTTTCGGCCCACCTTGCGTTCGGAACGGACATATGGCGCGACCGGTTCGGGCGCTTGGGGAGCGGCTCCTTGCCCCACGGAACCACCGGCCGCAGCCAGCGCTGGTGCCGGAGCCGCCATCGCCGACGGCGCAACAGCATGGCGAAACTGCATGCGCTCAGTCCCCCTCCGCTGCTGTTCTACCGCTGCTACGTCCGCTGCGCCACGTAAGCGTGCTATGGAAAGGATGCTGATCACCTGTTGTTTCACCTGGTCCAGCATATCGCCGAACATTTCGAAGGCTTCTCGCTTGTATTCCTGCTTCGGATTCTTTTGTGCATAACCGCGCAAATGGATGCCCTGCCTCAAATAATCGAGAGCGGCGAGATGTTCCTTCCAATGTATGTCGAGCTGCTGGAGCATGACGCTCTTTTCGATCTGACGCATCGCCGTCTCGGCAACGGACCGGATCTTTTCGTCGTACTGCTGTTCGATTTCATCGACGACGCGCGTTCGCAGACTTTCCTGATCTAGGCCTGCTTCGTCGTCTAGCCAATCGGAAATCTCCAGGGTGGCAGCAAATTCCCGTGCCAAGGCTTGTTCAAGTCCGGCGACGTCCCACTGTTCCTCGAGGCTTTCGGGCGGGATGTAATCGTCGATGGTGACGTTGACCACCTCATCGCGGATGCCAGCGATAGCATCGGCAATGTCGTCTGCATTCATCAGCTCATTGCGCTGCTGATAAATGACCCGCCGCTGGTCGTTGGCAACGTCGTCATATTCCAACAGCGCCTTGCGCGCATCGAAGTTATGCGCCTCAACCTTTCGCTGCGCCCGCTCGATCTGCCGCGACAACAGATTGCTTTCTATCGCTTCGCCTTCGCGCATACCGACTCTGGACAACATTGACTTGGTACGTTCCGGGTTGCCAAAAATGCGCATCAGGTTGTCTTCCATCGACAGGTAGAATCGGCTGGAGCCGGGATCTCCCTGGCGGCCCGACCGGCCTCGCAATTGATTGTCGATGCGACGCGATTCGTGCCTTTCGGTACCAATGATACGTAGGCCGCCGCTTTTGATTACCTGTTTGTGTCGCTTTGACCAGTCGGCATGGTGCTGCTCTATGCCCTGTTCAGTTGTACTTTCTGGCAATTCCGTAAGTTCGGCGTCGAGGTTGCCGCCGAGCACAATGTCCGTTCCACGCCCCGCCATGTTGGTCGCAATCGTCACTGCGCCCGGCCGACCTGCCTCAGCGACGATCTTCGCCTCGCTTTGGTGATGCTTGGCATTCAACACCTGATGCTTGCTGTCCTGCTTTTTCAGCAGGCCCGACAGGTACTCCGACGTCTCAATTGACGTCGTGCCGACGAGCACCGGCTGCTGCCGCTCCTTGCAGTCCTCGATATCCTCGATAATCGCCGCAAACTTATCCTTCTCCGTAAGGTAAACGAGGTCGGCATAATCGTCTCGGACCATCGGCATGTGCGTGGGGAGAACCACCACTTCAAGTCCGTAGATCTGCTGAAACTCGAACGCTTCAGTGTCGGCTGTCCCCGTCATACCGGCGAGCTTTTCGTACATGCGGAAATAATTCTGAAATGTAATGGAGGCAACGGTCTGGTTTTCCTCTTTAACCACGACTCCCTCTTTGGCCTCGATTGCCTGATGGAGTCCATCCGACCAGCGCCGACCAGGCATAGTGCGGCCGGTGAACTCGTCGACGATGACAATTTCCCCGTCCTTGATGAGGTAATCGACATCTTTTTTGAACAGCGCGTGCGCACGAAGCGCCGCGGTCACGTGGTGCATGAGCCGGATGTTTCCGGCGTCATACAGACTCTCGTTTTCGCCAATCATGGCTTCGGCGATCAGCAATTGTTCGACTTTCTGGTGACCCTCCTCAGTCAGAAAGGCTTGCTTTGATTTCTCATCGATACTGAAGTCGCCAGGCGGCCTCAGGCTACAGGCGGGCGGCTTGCTGCCCGGATCGACCTCTACCAGATCCTGGTCCGCTGCAAATGCCAGATCCAGCGCTTTTTGAATGGGCATCGGACCCAGCTTTTTGCCATCCTGGTCAGTCACGTCAACCGTAGACGCGGTGATGTCAGAGTTGCGTGGCGCGCCCTCCAGCTCCCGTTGCTTTAGGCGTGGCAATAACTTGTTTATCCGCACGTAGAGCTCGGTGCTCTCTTCGCTGGGGCCAGAGATGATCAACGGTGTGCGCGCTTCATCGATCAGGATCGAATCCACTTCGTCGACGATGGCGAAACTCAAGCGACCCTGTGCCTGGTCATCAGGGTGTAAAGCCAGATTGTCACGCAGGTAATCGAAGCCGAATTCATTGTTGGTCCCAAAAACAATGTCCGCCTCGTAGATTCCTCGTTTTTCGACCTGCGTCTGGCCACTCTTAATCACCCCGACCCGCATACCGAGAAACTCGTAGATCGGTCGCATCCACTCTGCATCGCGTTGGGCCAGGTATTCGTTGACCGTCACTATATGGACGCCGTTTCCGGTTAACGCGTTCAAATAAGCCGGCATGGTTGCGACCAGGGTCTTGCCCTCGCCGGTTCGCATCTCGGAAATCTTCCCCTGGTGCAATGCGATGCCGCCCAGCAACTGCTCATCGAAATGCCGTAGCTTCAGGGTACGCCTGGATGCCTCGCGCACTACAGCGAAAGCCTCGGGCAACAGATCGTCGAGCCCGGCGCCGTCCGCCAATCGATGTTCAAACTCAGCCGTTTTGTTCCGTAGCTGGGCGTCGCTCAGAGATTCAAGTCTGCTCTCGAAGACGTTCGCTGCAGCCACAGCGCGCTGGTAACGGCCAAGCAGCCGCTGATTGCGGCTCCCAAACAACTTTGTCAGAAAATTGGCCAAACTCGGTCCCTGCATCATGCGCCCGCACCAGACTGCCAGATCGTGAATGACGCCTGTAAGCTCAGTTCAACAGTGGTGCGCACGCTTCTCGCTCGCCCAACTGGCGAGCCGCGCTATTTTACGGGTATCGACGGGACGAGGGAACGTCAGTCCGTCTCGCTAATGTACTTCCTGGGATCCACGGCCCGGCCGTTGCGCCAGACCTCGAAGTGAAGATTGGGCCCTGTCGCGCGACCGGTTGATCCCATTAGCGCAATGGTTTGACCCGGCCGCACCTGGTCACTAACGGCGACAAGATTCTCGGCATTGTGGGCATAGCGGGTGAAATAGCCGTTACCGTGGTTGATTTCCACCATGTTTCCGTAACCGTAACGATCAGCTGACCAACTGACGACGCCGGCTGCAACCGCGATCACTTCAGTGCCGGCCCGGCCGGAAAAATCGATGCCGCGGTGATTGGCAGGCTTGCCGGTGAACGGGTCCGTGCGCTTGCCGAAATACGAAGATATGTAACCGGATTCGACCGGCTTACCGCTAGGATGCACGCGATCATACAATTTGCGGTTGAGCATCATGCCTTCCAGCGCAGCCAATTGGTGCTCCTGATCTTCGAGCTGCGCGGCCAGCCCATCGAGATTCGCCAGTAGATCGGGTAACTGCCCATACGAACCAGAGTCTGCTGGTTCTTCCGGACCGCCCAGCGCCGGCGGGCTATCGAAATCGAATTCGCCATCATCGAGCTTGGCTATGCTGGTAAGCCGGCGGCCCAGCGCGTTAAGCCGAATGACGTCAGCGTTGAGTTTTCCCAGACGCAGGGCCAGCGCATCCAGTTGCTCGCCGGCAGTATCTCGTAGATTCTTAAGTTCTGTCTGCTGCGCTGCCAGACTTGACTGCAACGCACCGACATGATCCTCGGGAAGTATTGAACCGTTCGATCGCGCGTAGCTGAACCCAAGTAATATGCCGCCAATCGTCAATGTCACAATCACTGCGGCCGCCGCTGCCACCGGGGGCAGGGGCAATCGCAGGCTGCACGCAGCACCGTGACGATCAAGCACGATCAGGTTCATTGATTCCGCTACTCCCAATACCCGTACAAACTTGCCCCGTCCGTTTCGAACTGACGGTGGCGCAATACCCGCTCTGGCCAGCCTTTCATCCGCTTGCCGCGCATCCCGTACTCGCTGCGCCAAGCCTTACCCCGGCTATCTTTCAGCTACTCGCCAACGGCCGGAGGCTACGCCAACCCGGTTTTACCCGAGTTTGCTATGTCGCGGCGTAGAATATGCAAAAATCCCCCTGTCAAAACAAGGAACTGCGTCAGTAAGCGGAGGCTTAATTCGAGAAATTATGTCACATAAAGAGCCTAAGCCGTTGTCTGAACTGGTCCACAAGACCGGATCCCCGGTGCAGAAACTGGCTGCCGAGGCCCACCGGCGGGTCAGCCTGACCGACCATATGCGCACCCAACTGCCGGAGTCGCTGAGCACCGGCGTGCTGGCCTGCAACATACGCTCGGACGGAACTTTGGTGGTGATCACCAGCAGTCCGGAATGGGCGAGCCGATTGCGCTTCGCATCGGCGCAGCTGCTCACAATCGGACGGGCGCTTGAGCCTCAGGTGCAACGCGTCAGGCTGCGTGTCGCGAATGCGATTCCAGGTTAAACGGTGGCCGAAGCTTCGATGTAGGAAATCGGCGCTTTCCGACTATCGGCGAACACGACTTCTTCCCAAGCTTTCGGTGAAGCTTGCAGCGCGAGAACCAGCTGATTGTTGAGAGCATGTCCCGACTTGTAGCCGGTAAACTCGCCAATCAGGCTTCGCCCAAGAAGATAAAGATCACCGATTGCGTCGAGAATCTTGTGTTTGACGAATTCGTCCTCGTATCTCAAGCCGTCTTCGTTTAACACCCGAAAATCGTCCAGAACCACCGCATTGTCAATATTGCCGCCGCGCGCCAGGTTATTTGTCCGCAACACTTCGATGTCGCGAAGGAAACCGAACGTCCTTGCCCGGCTGACTTCCTTGAGAAATGAGGTCGTAGAAAAATCGATGCTGGCCCCTTGCGTGTGTTTCTTGAACACCGGGTGGTCAAAGTCAATCTGAAAATTCACTTTGAAGCCGGCGAAAGGCCGAAACTCCGCCCATTTGTCTCCGTCCTCGACGCGCACTTTTTGCTTGATCCGAATAAATTTCTTTGGAGCCGTTTGTTGTTCTATGCCGGCCGACTGCAGCAGGAATACGAACGGGGCTGCACTTCCGTCCATGATGGGGACTTCTGGCGCACTTAAATCAACATAGGCATTGTCGATGCCGAGCCCGGCAAACGCCGCCATCAGATGCTCAACCGTAGAAACCTTGGTGTCGCCGTTGACCAGCGAGGTTCCGAGCATGGTATCGCCAACTGAATCGGCGGCTGCCAGAATATCGACTGCCGGATCCAGGTCAACCCGCCGGAACACAATACCCGTGTTATCGGTCGCCGGACGCAGCGTCATATAGACTTTGTGTCCGGTATGCAGACCCACGCCCGTGGCCCTGATCGAATTTCTCAAGGTTCGCTGTCTCAGCATAGATTCACCTGACTACAAATCGTTATGCAGAAAGCCACTCCTTCATAACAACACCCCATCAAATGCATACAGGCATTCTGGGTAGACCGCGCACATCGGGGGTACAGACGCGCAGAAAACTACCATAGACGCCGAAACCCGCGCAAGCGAATTTCCCGCCTGCCTCAGTCCACCTGTCGCCGCAAAAACGCCGGAATATCAAGCATTTCAAGGGTTTCCGGTGATTCCTCCAGGTCGTCGCCGACCGCGCGCCGTTGCACCGTGGGCTTGTCCAAAACTGCATAATTCGGCTCTTTAGCGTCCGTTTCAGACCGAACCACCCGCATCGCTGCCTGCTGCAATCCAGCCGGCTTGCCCAGGCCCGTGGCGACCACCGTAACGCGGATATTGTTGGTCATATCCGGGTCGATCACGGTACCTACAACCACCGTCGCGTCATCCGATGCAAACTCCTTGACCGTGTTGCCGATCTCGTCGAACTCGCCGATCGACAGGTCCGATCCCGCAGTCACGTTGACGAGAATCCCTTGGGCACCGGCCAAGTTGATCTCTTCCAGCAACGGACTGGATACTGCCGCCTCGGCCGCCTCTCTGGCGCGGTCCTCTCCGGTAGCGGAACCGGATCCCATCATCGCCATGCCCATTTTGGCCATGACCGTGCGCACGTCGGCAAAATCGACGTTGATCAGTCCCGGGCGAGTGATCAATTCCGCGATTCCTTGCACCGCCCCCTGCAGCACCTGATTCGCTGCCCTGAACGCCTCGAGTAACGTCGTTTCGCTACCCAGCACGGTAAGTAGCTTCTCGTTCGGGATCGTGATCAGCGAATCAACGTAGCGGCCAATTTCCACGATGCCTTCGTCAGCTATGGACATACGCTTGGCACCTTCCATCTCAAACGGTTTGGTCACCACTGCGACGGTCAGGATGTTGAGCTCTTTGGCAACCTGCGCAATTATCGGCGCCGCGCCCGTCCCTGTTCCACCGCCCAGACCGGCGGTGATAAACAACATATCGGCACCCTCGATCACTTCGTGAATGCGATCACGATCCTCCATAGCAGCCTGCCGGCCAACGTCCGGGTCTGCCCCGGCACCGAGACCTTTGGTGATATTGCAACCGATTTGCAGGGTGGTCTTGACCTTGGACGTTTGCAGCGCCTGCCGGTCTGTATTCGTACATATAAAATCCACCCCTTCAATACCGCAGCTCGCCATGTGCTTGACAGCATTACCGCCACCACCGCCGACCCCCAGCACCTTGATAACAGCGCTCTGGCTGTATGCGTCCATGAGTTCAAACATTGACTCGTCTCCTTGTCGTAAACAAAGTTTTACCGATCAAAAATTTCCCTGGAACCATGTTTTCATTCTTTCCCATATTTCCCGTACATTTCCCCGCACCGTTGTTTCCGCCGCCTGCTCCTCTCCTTTGTTCTGGGCGTACAGCAGAATTCCAACACCGGTTGCATGGATCGGGTTGCGCACAATCTCGCCAAGACCTCGAACGTACTGCGGCATGCCTAAGCGCACCGGCATATGGAAAACTTCCTCGGCGAGATCCACCGCGCCCTCCATCTTTGCACTGCCTCCGGTGATGACGATTCCTGCGGCAATCATTTCTTCGAAACCGCTGCGCCTCAATTCGTTGCTGATCAACGTGAACAGCTCTTCATATCTGGGCTCGACCACTTCGCCCAGTGTTTGTCGAGCCAGCCGCCGGGGCGGGCGATCACCGACGCTGGGCACCTCGATGGTTTCGTCAGTGTTGGCGAGCTGTGACAACGCGCAGGCGTACTTGATCTTTATCTCTTCCGCATATTGCGTTGGTGTTCGCAGCGAAATTGCAATGTCATTGGTTACCTGGTCACCGGCGATCGGTATGACCGCCGTGTGCTTGATAGCGCCATCGTGGAAAACGGCGATGTCCGTGGTCCCGCCGCCAATGTCGACCAGCGCAGCACCCAGTTCTTTTTCATCGTCCGTCAATACGGCGTAGCTTGATGCAAGTTGCTCCAGTACGATGTCCTCGACCTCCAGCCCGCAACGCTGCACGCATTTGACGATGTTCTGAGCAGCGCTTGCGGCGCCGGTAACCATGTGCACTCTGGCTTCGAGGCGCACTCCCGACATGCCGATGGGATCGCGGATACCTTCCTGGCCATCGATGATGAAATCCTGCGGCAGCACGTGGAGAATGCGTTGATCAGCCGGAATCGCCACGGCCCTGGCGGCGTCGATAACGCGCTCAACATCACTGCGGCCAACCTCGCGATCCCGAATAGCGACGATGCCATGCGAGTTCAAGCTGCGGACGTGACTGCCCGCAATGCCCGTGTATACCGATTGAATTTCACAACCTGCCATCAGTTCTGCTTCTTCGACCGCTCGTTGAATCGAGTTCACTGTCGCTTCGATATTGACAACGACGCCGCGCTTTAGCCCGCGTGACGGATGCGATCCGAATCCAATCACTTCCAGTTCACCGTCGTCCTGGACCTCTCCGACAATGGCAACGACTTTGGACGTGCCGATGTCCAAGCCAACGATGAGTTCCTTCTCCGGCTTACCAGGCATCAGGGCGAATCTCCTGAGCCATGGCTGCCGGCTTTGCGCTCCTGTCTTTCCATCGGATGGCAAAGCCATTCGTGTATCGCATATCGAGGTATTCGACCTGCTCGCCCCTGGACGCAATAACCTGATCCAGCGCCTGGAAGAATCGCGCAACCCGATCGTCAATCGCGGTAGCGCCAAAACGGACCAATACACCGTTATTCAATTGGAGTTCCCAGGCACCACGCTTATCGACTGTCAGTGAAACGGCAGACAGCCCGCGCTGCTCGAGGCGGGCCTGCAGGTCAAAATAACGCCTGGCAACCGTCGTCTGGGTGCCGGGCGGTCCATTGAGCCGTGGCAATTCAACAGGCACATGCGAAGCATGTTCTACGAACAATATGCCGTCGGTATTCAACAAGCCGTCCTCGCCCCAGCAGGCGGCCGGTTGCTCCTCCTGAACCGTCACCTCGAGATAGGCCGGCCATCTTCGCCGGATACTCGCGCGCGCAATCCATGGCAGCTTGGTCAATTCGCGCCGCAAGCGATTCAGATCGGTGCTCAGAAAACCACCACCGAGGTATGGTGCAAGCGCGGCTTCCACCTGCACGGCCGACACACGCTCGAAGGTCCCGGCCACTTTCACGGCGTCGATTGGCCGGTCCATAAGCCAACCCGTACCGACATAAGCCAGAGTCATCACGACCGCTGCCGCAGCCACCTTCAACAGCGTCCGGTGGTCCAGCGCCAGCGCGGGCCACTGGCGGTTCGGGACGCGACGTTTCTTGACCCGATTACGCGCCATGGCTGCTCTCCGCTGCCGGGAATTCGTTCGGTCCGGAACGACGCTCGGTGAAGCTCGTTTCCAGGATTCGCCACGTCAACTCATCGAAATCGATTCCGGCTTCGGCGGCTGCCATCGGCACCAGACTGTGAGTGGTCATACCCGGTGTCGTATTGACTTCAAGAATCAGCGGCGCGCCATCATCAGCCAGCATGAAATCCACCCTGCCCCACCCGGATGCGCCAACTGCGTTGAACGCATCCATGCAGGCCGCAGCCAGCAATCGCTCCTGGTGCTCGGGCAAACCGCAGGGGCAGATGTATCGCGTCTCGTCACTGAAGTACTTTGCCTCGTAGTCATAAAAGCCGTTGGTTGCGTCGATCCGGATCAACGGCAACACCTGATCGTGAAGCACTGTGGCGGTGAATTCGGGACCGGATACCCAGGCTTCCGCAAACACCTCGCTGCGGAACCTGGCGGCTTCGAGATATGCATCGGCCAGTTGCTCTGCTTGCTCGACCCGCGTCATACCGAGACTGGACCCCTCGGCAGCGGGCTTTACAATCATCGGCAGGCCGAGCATGCCGATTACTGATTCAAAATCGTGTTCGCCGGACAACTCGCAATACGCTGGCGTATCGATACCCATGCCGGCCAGCAGACGCTTGGTCCTGAGTTTATCCATACTGATCGCACACCCCAGCACGTTGCTGCCGGTAAACGGCATCTTCATCATCGTCAGCAAGCCCTGGATGGTGCCGTCCTCGCCGCCACGCCCATGCAACGTGAGCCAGACGCGGTCGAAGCGGTCTCGTGACAGTGCACCGAGCGGGTCATCGGCTGCGTCCACCGGATGCGCATCAACGCCTTTGCGAACTAACGACTCGAGCACGGCCTGCCCGGACATGAGCGAGATCTCGCGCTCGGCTGAATCGCCACCCATGAGCACCGCTACCTTGCCGAAGCGCTCAACACTGTCGATGCGAGGATATGGGCCAGACATCGTCACCCACCCGTTCCTGCGTCGGCTTTTGCAGCAGATTCACCGACGATATGCACCTCGTGCACCAGACTGACACCATGGACTTGCTGCACGGTATCGCGAACGTGTTCCATCAAAGCTTCAACATCAGCGGCCGTTGCGGTCCCGGAATTGATAATGAAATTTGCATGCTTGGTCGAGACCTCAGCACCGCCAACGCTAAATCCCTTTAAACCTGCAGATTCGATTAAGCGAGCCGCATGATCTCCCGGCGGATTGCGAAATACCGAACCACAACTGGGCAATCCGAGCGGTTGTTTTTCCCGGCGCTCCTGAATCAAAGAACGAACCTTTGCCATGCTGGTATCAAGTTCTTGTTCAAAACCAAAGCGAGCCGCGAGAAACCATTCATCCGGGGGGCCGGATACCTCTCGATAGGCCACCCGGTAGGCATCGGCATCCCGGCTAGTAACTTCGCCTTGTCGGTTGACGACATCGACACTGGTCACGTGATCCCAGGTTTCGCCACCAAATGCGCCAGCATTCATCGTCAGCGCGCCACCAACGGTGCCGGGAATTCCGGCGAAAAATTCGGCAGGACCCAATTTCCAGCGCACACACTGACGAGCAAGCACCGTGCAAGCCGCGCCGGCGCCCGCCTCAACGACGCCGTCGCCAAGATTGTGAATATCGCCAAGCGCGCGGGACACCGCGACAACTGCTCCCCGTATACCGCCGTCCCTGACCAGCAGATTGCTCCCCAGACCAATCCAGTAAATCGGCATCGCCGGTGGCAGGTCCCGAATAAAAGCGCACAGGTCCTCGCGCGACTGCGGAAGGAAAAAAATATCGGCGGGTCCGCCAACACGCCATGACGTATGCTGAGCCATCGGCTCCTGTCGCAGCACTTCACCCGACACCTGATCGTGGGTTTCGGCAACCATCACGAGCTCAACCTCAGCGGTCGCAACTTGCGCATCGTCGCCGGCAATCCGGCCGCAAACGCACCGATGTCGCCGGCACCCAGGGTCAACACCAGGTCACCGTCTTCTAAAACGGAGGCCAGCGCCTGGGGAACATCCATTAAATGAGGAACAAAGACCGGTTCGACGCGGCCACGGCTGCGCACTGCCCGGCAGATCGAGCGACCATCGGCCGACGCGATCGGCTCCTCGCCGGCCGCGTAAACCTCGGTGACAATCAGACGGTCAACGCTGGCCAACACCTTGGCAAAATCGTCGAGCAGGTCTCGGGTCCGCGTATACCGATGCGGCTGGAAAACGACCACTAAGCCACGGCCAGGCCAGGCCTGCCGTACCGCGTCCAGCGTAGCGGCAATCGCGGTCGGGTGATGACCGTAATCATCGACGAACAGCACGTCGCCGGCCGCCGTTTTTTCCTCGCCCAGAATCTGCAGCCGACGATCGATGCCCTCAAAGTTCGCCAGGGCTTTTTGCACCGCCGAGTCGTCGAGCTTGAGTTCGTGCGCGATCGCGACGGCCGCCAGCGCGTTCAGGACGTTATGCCGGCCCGGTAGATTTACGGTCATAGGCAACGCCACTGAGGCGCCCGGACGCGACACCATGAAACTGGAACAGATGCCGTTGACCTCGATCTCTGTCGCCCGTATGTCGGCCTGCTCATCAATGCCGTAGGTCATGACTGCGCGCTGTACGTCCCCAAGGATGCTCTGCACCCCGGGGTCGTCGGCGCAAACCACCGCCAGGCCGTAGAACGGGAGGTTGTGCAAAAATTCCAGGAATGTTCCGCGCAGCCGATCCATGTCGCCGCCATAAGTACCAAGATGATCATTGTCGATATTGGTCACGACCGCGAGCATTGGTTGCAGGTGAGTGAAAGAAGCATCGCTCTCGTCGGCTTCGGCCACCAAGTAGCGGCCCGCTCCGAGCCGCGCATGGGTATCGGCGCTTTTCAGCCGCCCACCGATCAGAAAGGTCGGGTCCTCTCCCGCCTCGGCTAGCACGCTGGCAATCAGGCTGGTAGTGGTGGTTTTGCCATGCGTGCCGGCAATGGCTATGCCGTGCCGGAACCGCATCAGTTCGGCCAGCATCTCCGCCCGCCGGACGATTGGAACGCGTTGCTCGCGCGCGGCGACGCGTTCGACATTCTCCGCGCCGATGGCACTGGAAATGACGATCACATCGGCTCCGTCGATGTGCTGAGCCCGATGCCCGAGGAAAATCTTCGCGCCAAGTTTTTTCAATCGCTTGACCGCGGACGCATGTTTTAAATCCGATCCCTGTACCTCGTAACCAAGATTCAGCAGGACTTCGGCGATTCCCGCCATGCCGACACCGCCAATGCCGATCAGATGAATCCGGGTGATTTTTCGCATTCGATCGATCATGCGGCTTTCCCGACAGTCAGACAGGTTTCAACCAGCTCCGCCGTGGCGTTCGGTCGGGCCAGCGAACGTGCAGCGCAAGCGCGATCGATCAGCAGTTGACGATCGCGGGCGCAACGTTCAATTTCCTCAGCCAATCGCTCGGCAGTGAATTCCGCCTGCGGCAGCAACACCGCCGCGCCTGCGTTTACCAGGAAAGCTGCGTTTAGCGTCTGATGATCGTCAACGGCAGACGGGTACGGTACAAGCACCGCAGCCAGCCCCGCGGCGGCGAGTTCTGACACGGTCAGCGCCCCGGCCCGGCAGATCACAACGTCAGCCCAGTCATACGCCGATGCGATGTCATCGATGAACGCATCCACCCGCGCAGGGATATCCACTCGCCGGTAGGCATCGATTGCTGCATCCAATGTGCCCGACCCCGCCTGATGCCACACCTCGGGCCGTGAACTGACCGGCAAAATCGCAAGCGCCTCGGGTACGCACTGATTCAGCACCAGGGCACCCTGGCTGCCGCCAAGCACCAGAACGCGCAGGTGACCCGTGTGCTCGCCGAGTCGTTGTTCGGGATTATCGAGAGCGAATATCTCCGGCCGGACCGGATTTCCCACCGACCGCGCCTTCACGCCAGGGGAAAAACTGCCCGGGAAGGCTTCCAGCACTTCCCGGGCGATTCTAGCCAGAAGACGATTGGTTAACCCCGCGGCAGCATTCTGTTCGTGAATGACCAGCGGTCGACGCAGCATCCAGGCGGCCAGCCCGCCCGGCCCGGATGCAAACCCTCCCATGCCGAGTACGACGCGGGGCTTGCGGCGATTCAAAACGCGCAACGCCTCGACCAGCGAGCGCAACAAACTAAACGGCGCCGCCAGCCAATTCAGAATTCCCTTGCGCCGCAGGCCCCTGACCCGGATACGATCCAGCGGGATACCGGCGGCAGGCACGATGCGGGCTTCCAGACCCGTCGCGGTGCCAAGCCAGACGACGTCCTCGTCCCGCTGTCGCAGTGCCTGGGCAACGGCCAGGGCCGGAAATACGTGTCCGCCGGTTCCCCCGGCCATGATCAGTATGGGTGCAGCACTCATCGCACCGCCCTCCGTGCCGGCGTGCGTTTGTTGCGATTTTCCAGATCGATCCGCAGTAACAATCCGAGGCCGATCAAGGTGATGACCAGGCTGCTGCGGCCATAGCTGACGAACGGTAGTGTCAGGCCTTTGGTGGGCAGGATCCCCATGTTGACGCCGATATTGACCAGCGCCTGAAAGCCCTGCCAGACACCAAACCCAAACGCTACATAGGCTTGGAAAAACCGTTCACGCACTGCGGATTCTCTGGCGATACCCAGTGCCCGCCAAACGAGTGCGGCGAACAGCGCAATAACCACCACACTACCCAACAGCCCGAATTCCTCAGCAATCACCGCAAACACGAAATCGGTATGTGCCTCTGGCAGATAAAACAATTTCTGCACACTCTCGCCAAGACCAAGACCGAACCATTGACCAGTGCCAATAGCTATCAGCGACTGTGTCAACTGAAAACCGCTGTCAAATGGATCCGACCAGGGATCGAGAAACGCAGTAATACGAGCGAGCCGGTAGCTGGACGACAATGCCAGAAGCGTGAGCGTGACACTGATGCCAAGCGAGAACGCCAAGAAATGCCACAAGCGAGCACCGGCGACAAACAACACGGCCAGTGTAATGACCAGCATCACAATTGCGGCACCAAAATCCGGCTCCGCGAGCAACAAACCGCAGGTCAACGCTACCAGCAGCATCGGTTTCAGGAATCCCTGAAAGTTTCCCCGCAGTTCTTCGCGGCGGCGGACGGCATAATCGGCTATATAGAGGAGCATCAACAGTCGCGCCGGTTCCGAGACCTGGATCAGGTTCACTCCGCCAATATTCAGCCACCGGGTGCTGCCGTTTACGGTGTGTCCGAAACCGGGAATCAATACAAGCGTCAGCAGTGTCACGGCACCAATCGCCAGCAACAAGCCGAGCCGTTCCCAGATGCTCGTCGGTATCCTGGTGACGATGAGTAAACCCAGGAGGCCAAGTGCTACAGCAAGCAATTGTTTCTCGAGGTAGAAGAAAGGATTTCCGGTGGTACGCTCAGCGACCGATATCGACGCCGAGGTCAACATGACCAGGCCTCCAGCCAGCAGGATGCCGGCAACGACCAGCAGGAACCGGTCCAGCTCCGGTGCATACGGACGCTTCACTGCTGTACGCGCAGTCATCGGGCCAACTCCCGCACCGCCGCCGTAAATTGCTGGCCGCGGTCGGCAAAATCGGCAAACATATCGTGGCTGCTGCAAGCAGGCGCCAACAGCACCGTCGAACCCGGCACTGCGATGCGTGCTGCGGTTTTGACGGCTTCGGCAAGACTGTCAACGCGCTGCACAGTACAGGCGCCGGACAGCGCATTGGCGAGGAAATCTGCATCACGGCCAAGCAACACCGCTGTGCATTCACGCTCGGCCAGTGCCGTTGCCAATTGTGAAAAACCGGCTCCTTTGGCATCACCGCCGGCGATCAGGACTAACGGCCCGGTGACCGAGCGGATGCTTGCGATGGCCGCTGCTTCGTTGGTCGCTTTCGAATCGTCGATCCAGCAAATGCCGTCTGCGGTCGGCACCGTTTGCATTCGGTGCGGCAAACCATGAAACGCCAACAAGCCCTGTTGCATCGCTGCAGTAGGGGCGTCCACGGCATCGGCCATTGCACATGCCGCCAAAGCATTGGCGAGGTTATGGCGACCGGTTAACGGCAATTGATCGACCGCCACGACCGGATCGGCACCGCGGGCGATGAATTCCTGTGCGTTGACCGTGCGAACACCCCACTGACCGGCTTCCGGCGTGTCCATGCCGAAGCTGATTCTGGCTGTCGCGGATGGCGCCAGCGCCATAACGGTGGGCGCGTCGCGATTAAGCACCGCAGTTTGGCAGGCACGGTAGATGCGCGCCTTGGCCGCGGTATAGCTTTCCCCGGTAAGATGCTGGTCGAGATGGTCCGTCGCGATGTTGAGTATTACAGCGGCTGCAGCCGGTAACTCGTGGCTGCGCTCCAACTGGAAGCTCGACAGTTCCAGCACGTAAACATCGGCTTTCAGTTCCAGCAGATCCAACGCCGGTGGCCCCAGATTGCCGCCAACGCCGACTTTCCATCCAGCGGCATCAAGAATTGCCGCCACCATGCTGGCCACCGTGCTCTTACCATTGGACCCGGTTACCGCAAGCAACGGCTGGGTGCATTCCGCGATGAACAGATCGATGTCGCTCAACACCTCCACGCCCTGCTGAAGGGCGAGTTGAATCAGCGGCGTTTCCATCGGCAATCCCGGCGAGACGACCAGCCGCGATACAGCTTTCGGAATATCCGCCGGCATGGACCCGGTGCGCACGTCCGCCTCGGGCATTGCGCGACGAATGTCGATGATGCCGGTCGGTGCCCTGCGGGTGTCGGCAAACATCGCAGACACCCCACGTCGCGCCAGGTAACGGGCGCAGGACGCCCCGGTGGCCCCCATACCGAGCACCAGTACCGGTTCCTTAGTCACCGTTTGTTCCGATTCCGGAGTCATTCGCAAACACTCGCCACCCAATGCTTCCATCAGCGAATCTTCAGGCTGGACAAGCCGACCAGCACAAGAACCACTGTAATAATCCAAAAGCGCACGATAACTTTTGGCTCGGCCCAACCTTTCAGCTCGTAGTGATGATGCAGCGGCGCCATCCTGAATACGCGTTCACCGGTCAGCTTGAAAGATGCAACCTGGATCATGACCGAAACCGTTTCGACCACGAACAGTCCGCCCATGACAAACAAAATCAGTTCCTGCCGCACAACTACCGCGACCGTGCCCAGCGCGGCACCAAGCGCAAGTGCGCCAATATCGCCCATGAAAACCTGCGCCGGGTAAGTGTTGAACCATAGGAAACCGAGCCCGGCGCCAGCCAGTGCAGCGCAGAACACCATCATCTCACCGGCGCCGGAGACGTAAGGAATATTGAGATAATCTGCAAAGATCACATTGCCAGCCGCGTAGGCAAAGATTCCGAGGCCACCACCAACGAGCACCGCCGGCATGATCGCCAGGCCGTCCAGGCCGTCGGTCAGATTCACCGCATTACTGGTCCCAACAATTACGAAATACGTGAACACCACGTACAGGCCGCCCAGTGGAATCAGCAAATCCTTGAAATACGGAACCAGCAACGCCGTTTCCCACGGCTCCTCGGCCACGCTGAACAGGGCCACTGCGATAACCGCTCCAACGACAGACTGCGCTAAAAACTTCAGACTGGGTCGCAGTCCTTCGGGGTGCTTCATAACGAGCTTTCGGTAATCGTCAACAAAACCAATCAGACCGAAAGCGATTGTCGAGGCAAGCACGATCCAGACGTATCGGCTGCTTAAATCCGCCCACAGCAAAGTGCTGCAAACAATGGCCAGTAAAATCAGCGCGCCGCCCATCGTTGGAGTACCGGCCTTGGGCAAATGAGTTTCCGGCCCGTCAGCGCGGATCGTTTGACCAATCTGGCGGACACTGAGTCGGCGTATGACTGTCGGACCGAGCAGAAAACAGATCAGCAAGGCGGTCAGCGAGCTGAGGATGGCGCGCATCGTGATGTAAGTAAAAACGTTGAATCCGGAGAACAGATCAGTCAGGGATTCGAACAGGTATAACAACATGCAACTAACCCTCGGAATCTGCTTGGCGACCAAATGCAACAACATCGGCAACCAGCCGGTCCAGGCCCATGAACCTCGACCCTTTGATCAAAATGCTCAGGTGAGCTGGCAACTGCTTTTGCAGCGATGCCCAAAGATCATCGAGCGTTTCGTGCCATTCCGCATCGGGTCCGAATGCTTCCGCCGTGGCTTTACTGAGTGCACCAACGCAGAACAAGCGATCGATACCGACCTCGCTGGCCGCGGTCCCGATTTCACGGTGCAAGGCTTCGCCGGTATCGCCGAGTTCACCCATATCACCCAGTACCAGCCATCGGGGCGAGGCCATGCCGGCAAGAAAAGCGATCGCGGCACCGACAGAAGCCGGATTCGCGTTGTAGCTATCGTCGTAGATCGTGATGCCGCTGCCGACCTTAAGTGGCCGCAAACGACCGGCGACGTTTACCACGGCTTTGAGGCCGTCAGCGATCGCGCCTATGGACGCGCCCGCGGACTGCGCCGCTGCGGCGGCGGCCAGCACGTTTTCTACGTTGTGACGCCCGGCAATCCCGATGCATAAATCAATCTCGCCACCAGGGTAATGCAGAGTGAACTTAAGCGTTGGCTCACCGGCCTCCATGTGTTCGGAGATGTTTTCTGCACGATAGTCAGCCGTCGCAGCCAACCCGAAGCTGCTGCGGTTTCGCGATTGTCGGCGTTCGTCCCAATAGTCAAAAAACGTATCGTCACAATTCAACACGGCGGTGCCGCTCTCCGGCAGCTCATCGAGCAATTCGCCTTTGGTTGCCGCGACGTCGGCGATGCTGCCAAATCCCTCCAGATGTGCCGGGGCGGCATTCGTGATAACGCCGATCTCGGGAGCCGCTATCTTCGCCAGCGCCGCAATTTCCCCCGGATGGTTCGCACCCATTTCCAGCACGGCCGCCCGGTGATGCTCGCGCAACTCCAGGACCGTCAGTGGTAGGCCGATGTCATTGTTCAGGTTACCCTGCGTGGCCAGTATCGAGTCGTCGGCATCGGCATGCTCGGCCCGCATGATCGCCGCGATCATTTCCTTCACCGTGGTCTTGCCGTTGCTGCCCGTGACTGCAATAACCGGCAACTTGAATCCGTTTCGCCACGCGCGTGCGAATACACCCAAAGCCTGCCGGGTGTCCGGCACCTGCACCTGTGGCAGCTCACAATCGCATTGCTGCTCAACGACAACGCCCGCCGCCCCGCGACTTTGAGCTTCGGCAACGAATTGCGTCGCGTCGTATTGCTCACCTCGCAACGCAAAAAACAGCTGGCCCGGAGACAGTGACCGGGTATCCGTGCTGACAGATTCAAACGCCCGATCGGCCCCAATCAGCTGTCCACCCACCTCAGTTGCAACCATCGCCAGTGTTCCCATGCTCATTCAGCTAAACCCAGCGCCGCGCGCGCCACCAGCAGATCGGAAAACTCAACGTTCTGGCTGCCCGTGATTTGTACCGTTTCGCTGCCCTTTCCTGCGATCAACACGACATCGTCCGCTGCCGCCATCTCCACGGCCGCGTGTATTGCAGCGCCCCGATCCTGGACGACATCGACTGCTAGCGCGTTGCCGGCGCCGGCTACTATCTCGCGGATAATTGCGCCCGGATCTTCATCGCGTGGATTGTCGTCGGTAACAATGGTGCGATCCGCCATCGCGACAGCTACAGCGCCCATGTTGCTGCGTTTCCCCTGGTCACGATTGCCACCGCAACCGAACACACACCAGACCTGCCCGCGGCAATGCTCTTTGACAGCTTCCAGAGCCTTGTTTAACGCGTCGGGCGTATGAGCAAAGTCGACGACCACCGTGGGCTGACCAGGAGCCTGTTCGACGATTTGCATGCGGCCGGGTGGCGCCACGCATCCGGTCAGCGCAGACACCGCCTGTGCCAGTGAAAACTCCTGCGCCAGCAGAATCCCGATTGCGACAACGATATTCTCCACATTGAAGCGCCCCCACAACGGGCTTTTCAGTTCTGCCTGTCCGAACTTGCCGGACAAGGCAAGCCTTAGACCCTCCGGTCCGGATTCGAGTAATGCCGCCGTCAGGTCTGATGCTTTCGATTCATTCGCGACAGAAACGGTGACTGTTCTAACGCTGGCGGGCAGCCGGCCTAACAAAGCCTGACCAAACGCATCGCCAACGTTAAGCACGGCCGTTTCAATGCCGGTATCCAAAAATAACCGGGCTTTGGCTTCGCGATAGGCCTTGAGCGTGCCGTGATAATCGAGATGATCGCGGCTCATATTGGTCAGTACCGCGGTGCAAACTCGGACACCATCAACGCGGCCCTGGTCCAGACCGTGTGAAGACACCTCCATGATGGCGTCGGTGGCACCGGCGTCGACCATTGCGCGCAGGCGACGATGCACCGCAATGCACGCCGGTGTCGTCAGGGCGCTCGGCGTCAGCTTTGGTGCGATACCGTATCCCAGCGTTCCCAAATACGCGCCCTTGCGACCGAGGCGGTTCAGCGCTTCGGCCACCAACCAGGCGGTCGTGGTTTTGCCGTTGGTCCCGGTGATTCCGGTAACCTTCAGCGCTGCAGATGGCTGGTCAAAAAATCGATCGGCGATCGTGCCGATGTGCTCCCGCAAGTCCGGTACCGCCATTCCCACAACCGTATCCGGCAACTCCGGCGGGGCCACTTGGGGCGACGGCTCCCAGGCTACTGCAGCGACGTTTGCCGCCACCGCCTCGTCTATAAATTCCAACCCGTGATGCCGATCGCCGGCATAGGCCAGGAACAACCCACCGGGAACTGATTGGCCGCTATACGCCGTAATATCCGTGACGGTCAGATCGGGGGCTTCGACATTCATTCCCTTCATCAACATCCGCAGTTCCATTTCATCTGGCGCTGTCTGAGTTGCCATTACTTACGATTTACCGCGACGGTCACTGACCCGTCGCGAAGTTCATCCACTTGATCCGGCGGAATGGCCAGAATCCGCAGCGCGCCAGCCATTATTTGCGCAAATACCGGTGCTGCCACGTGACCGCCGTAGTACTCGCCGGTGCCCGGTTCGTCGATAACGATCACTGCCGCCAGTCGCGGGTTCGATGCCGGCACAACTCCGGCGAACACCGCCGTATAACGGTCTTCGGAATAGCCTCCGCCGGCAAATTTGCGCGTGGTGCCGGTTTTTCCCGCCACCCGGTAGCCGCTCACAGCGGCCCGCTGGCCAGTCCCTTTCGGGCTGACGACTATCTCAAGCATTGCCATTAACGCGTCAGCCGTATCCCTGCGAACAACCCGCCTCGCTATCGGCGGCTGATTGACCGCCAGTAAAGAAACCGGACGTTGAAGCCCACCAGCCGCCAACACCGCGTAGGCCTGGACCAATTGCAACGGCGTGACCGACAAGCCGTAGCCATAAGCCAACGTTGCCTGGCTGATCGGCCGCCAGTTCTGATAATGGCTGAGCAACCCGGCTGATTCGCCAGGGAACCCGCTGGCACTGGTTCGACCGAGGCCGAAACCGGACAACACAGACCACAGCGTAGCCGGCTCCAGAGACATCGCGATTTTAGTCGCCCCGACGTTACTGGATCGTGCCAGGACCGTGGCGAGATCGATGCGGCCCAGGTTGGTCGAATCTTGTATGGTCTTGGCGCCGACCCGCACATATCCCGGTGCGGTATCCACTTCGCTGTCGGGTTGATACCGGCCGCTTTCCAGCGCAGCTGCGATGATCAATGGCTTGAAACTGGAACCCGGCTCAAAGATATCGGTGATGGCACGGTTGCGATACCGATACGCGGCAAATTGTGATCGATCGTTCGGGTTGTACGATGGTTGATTGACCATCGCCAGCACCTCACCGGTGTCGACATCGATGATTACCGCCGAACCCGAGCCGGCGTTGCTGCGGTGTACCGCTGCTTTCATTTCGCGATAGGCAAGGTATTGCAGGCGCAAATCGATGCTGGCAATCGCATTGCGTCCGGGCCGCGGCGGCTCAATGCTCTCGATGTCTTCAACCACCTGACCGAGGCGATCCTTGAGCACTCGCTTGCTGCCGGCCTGGCCCCTAAGGTGATGGTCGAATGCGAGTTCCAGGCCTTCCTGGCCACGATCGTCGATATCCGTAAAACCGATCAGATGACCGGTGACTTCTCCGGCTGGGTAGTAGCGGCGATATTCGCGCAATAGCCGTACACCGGGTATTCCCTGTTGCGCGATACGGGCAGCGTCCGCCGGATTCATATGCCGCTTCAGGTACATGAATTCCTTATCCACGTTACGCGTCAATCGCGTTATTAGTGATTCGGGATCGAGGCCCAAGGCGACAGCCAGCGGCCTGATGTAATCCGGGGCCGCAACCAGATCACGCGGTGTAACCCAGACGCTATCCACCGGTGTACTGACAGCCAACGGTTCACCGTTTCGATCGGTGATCGTGCCACGGTGCGCCGACAGCCGTTCAACGCGCAGGTGCCGCGCTGCTGCCTGTTCGTTCAGAAATGCCTGGTTGAAGACCTGCAGTTGGACGGCCCGGCCGATAACAATGACCGCAGCTAACGCGAGCAGCGCCCCAACAAGATGGCAGCGCCGGTTAATGCTTCGTTGCAAGAGCCTCGTTTCCGCTACTGGGCCGGTCACGGGCGCACCAGCAAAATCTCGCTCGCGACGGGCGTTCGCATACCCATATGCTCTCGAGCCAGCCGTTCGACGCGCGCGTGGGTGGACCAGGTGCCCTGTTCGATTTGCAGGCGTCCCCATTCGACCTTCAGCCGATCCCTTTCCTCCGTCATCGCCTGAAGTTCGGTGAACAATTTGCGCGATTGGTGTTTGCTGTAGATGCAACCGACAGCTGAAGCCAGCCCTGCCAGGATCAGAAACATGCACACATAATGAATCCGAAGATATTGGTTCATCGCAAGCGCTCGACCACCCGCATAACGGCACTGCGTGCCCGTGGATTGTCTGCCAACTCGGACTCGCTGGGGTGAACTGCGCCTGTGACCAGACGCGTGCGCGGCTGGGCAGACTCCGGCACGACCGGCAAGCTTGCCAGCGCTGGATCTACGCGGGAGTGATCGCGCATGTAACGCTTGACGATGCGGTCCTCCAGCGAGTGAAAGCTGATGACACACAGGCGACCGCCGATCTTGAGCGCATCGGGAAACTGCTCCAGGCACTGCCGCAATTCTTCCAACTCCTTATTAATGAAGATACGGATGGCCTGAAAAGTCTGGGTGGCCGGGTGCTTGCCCGGGCGCCGCTGCGGCACGGCTTGCTCGACGATGTTCGCCAGTTGCAAAGTGCTTCCGATTCTCTGTTTGCCCCGCGCCACGCATATTGCGCGTGCAATGCGACGAGCCGACCGTTCCTCCCCGTACTGGGCGATGACCCGCGCGATTTCCCCTTGGTCCGCGGAATTGATCCATTCCGCTGCCGACGGTGTCGTCTCCGGGTCCATGCGCATATCTAACGGGCCATCAGTCCGAAAGCTGAAGCCGCGGTCGGGATCTTCCAACTGCGGCGTTGACACGCCGAGGTCGACGACAACCCCGTCGACCGCGCCGTATACCTGATGCGCCGTCAAAGCCTCACCCAGCTGTCCGAAGTTGGCTTGCTGAACCGTCAAGCGTGGCTCCTCGCGCACAAGGTTTGTTCCTTCCCGCACTGCTTCCGGATCCCTGTCAAAAGCCAGAAGGCGACCACTTGGACCGAGCTTCGCCAGCATCGCCCGGCTGTGGCCGCCGCGGCCAAAAGTCGCGTCTACGTAGAGGCCGTCTGCCTGTATGGCCAGATGCCGTACCACCTCATCCACAAGCACAGGAACATGCTTATCCACCCCTGCGCGCATATGCGATTGCGACAACCCTTCGTGGTGCTCGCCACACCGACCCCTGTCGGCACCCACGTTTGAAACCGGACCAACCGGATTCGCCGTTAAATCAGCAGGGACTCCAATTCCTCGGGCAGTTCCAGCCCGTCGCCGGACGTCCCGGTGAGCCACTCCTCACGTCGTTCATTCCAGCGCGTCTCGTCCCAGAGTTCGAACTTGACACCCTGGCCGAGCAACATCGCCTGCCGGTCCAGGCCCGCAAATTCCCGCAGTTCCCTCGGAATCAGAATCCGCCCGTGTCCATCCAGTTCAAGTTCTGCAGCGTGCCCCACCATTATTCTTTGTAAACGCCGGATCTGAGGCTTGGTTCCCGGGAGCTTCATCAGGCGCCGCTCCATGTCCTCCCAGTCCGGCAGCGGGTAAATGAGCAAACAGTAGTCCTGGTCAATCGTACAAATAAGGTGCCCGTCGGAACGGCTATTGATCCGATCCCGATAACGCGCCGGAATCGCCATCCTCCCTTTTGCATCCAGGGTGACCTTTGTTGCACCACGAAACATGCGTGACCGGACAATTTAGCCCATTTCCTCCCACTTTTTGCCACTTTTCAACACTATAGAAAGGCGCGCGCCCTACTGTCAACCGAACCCGGCGAATAATTCTTTAAGGACAGCCACTTAGCGCTGGTTTCGCGGTTCAATCCGGGTTCGATCGGGGCCACCAAGGCCACTAAATCAGGGTGTTACGTCGGCTTTCGGAACTGCTAGTGAGGATCAGTCCGGCGGCGAACGCAGCTGCTGTGTTGGCCTCGGATGACGATGGCTGACACCGATCTGCGCCAGCCCATCAAGGCCCACGGTGGATGGTGGAGTCGGCCGGTAAGCCGGGTTCTGTCGTGGGCAATCATTCATCTGGGGCCGCCGTCACCGACGGCCTCAAGCGACCTACCCGGGAGTCCCTGCGGACGCGGGCACCCGTCGCAGAACGACGAGTCCACTCCCCTATTTGGTCTTGCTCCGGGTGGGGTTTACCGTGCCGCGGCATGTTACCAGCCGCGCGGTGCGCTCTTACCGCACCTTTTCACCCTTACCCCGCATTGCGAGGCGGTATATTTTCTGTGGCACTTTCCGTGGGCTCACGCCCCCCAGGCGTTACCTGGCACCCTGTCCGCCGGAGCCCGGACTTTCCTCCCGATCGCGCCGTTAAGCGTCACCGGGCGATTGCCTAGCCGACTCCGGAATCCACCATAGATGTGCTGTCGTGAATCCGCAACCGCGGTTTAGCGGTTTTTCTCACCGCCGGCAAGCTGACGTCGCAAGACCGCGATCCGGTACGCCGCCCGGCGTGAAACGCCGGTGATGCGCGCAGCAATGGCGGCCGCACGAGTGGCTGAATGATCTTCCAGCAAAATGTCCAGCACCCGTTCGAGTTCCAAAGCCTGGGGCTCGGCCGGGGTGCTGCAACCGGCCACGATGACGGTCAATTCGCCTTTGCTGCTTCCCGCATCAGTGCGAATGGCGGTAATCACCTCCGCGAGCGTGCCACGATAAACCGTCTCGTTTAGTTTCGTCAGTTCACGGGCGACGGCAGCAGGCCGATCGGAACCAAACAGCTCGGCCAGATCTTTCAGAGTATCCCGGATGCGGTGCACGGACTCGAATAACACCAGGGTTTCTGGCGCGCGGCTAAGCTCGGCCAGCCGTTTTCTTCGGCCGGCTCGCGAGGCGGGCAAAAAAGCTTCGAACCGAAACCGATCCGTCGGCAGACCCGCCACTGACAGCGCTGCAACGACTGCGCTGCAGCCGGGCACCGGACTGACCGGCAGTCCGTGTTCCCGTGCCGCGGCAAGCAAACGATAGCCCGGGTCGCTGAGCAACGGTGTACCGGCATCGCTGACCAGCGCAATATCGGCCCCTGCTTCGAGACGCTCGATGATTTGCGGCACCCGTTTTGATTCGTTGTGCTCATGACACGACAGCAATCGCGTGTTTATCCCAAAATGGGTTAGCAATCGCCCGGTGCGACGGGTATCCTCGGCGGCGATCAGTTCCACCGATGCGAGAATTTCACGTGCCCGTGGACTGATATCATCCAGATTGCCAATTGGCGTGGCGACGACATAAAGGATTCCGGAATCGACGGCCACGGCCGCACCTCACTGTTGACGAGCATGAACGAAGCAGTCGACCACCTCGGCCAATCTGCCGCTAGTGTTGCCCCCAGACTTACCGGCAGAGTTCGTTCGTATCGAATCGCTACTCTGCTTGCCCTCATTCTGACTGCTGCTTGTGTATCTCTACAAGCGCCGGATGAGGACTACGCGGCGGGCATCGCCCAGCAATTGTCCAAACGCGGCGATCACACTGCTGCAAGCCGCCAGTATCTGGAACTTGCGGCGCAAGCATCGGGGCATGCCCGTCAGCGATACCTGATTCTCGCCGCCCGTGAACTTTACTCAGCCAACGACATGACCGGTGCAGGCAGAATCCTTGATCAGGTCGAAGGTTCACTGGATGCCACGAATTTGCCGCTGTGGGCGCAGGTATCGGCCGAGGTCCGGCTGGCCAGCGGGCAGCCCGAGCGAGCTCTCGCCGCGCTGGACCGGGTCGACAACATCGAGCAATCGCAAAACGCCACGCAACTGCTGTTGCTCAGAGGAGAAGCCTTGTTTCGGCTCGGAAGGGCCGAGGAAGCGATTATGGCGCTGCTGGAACGGGAAGCCCGGCTAAGCACGCCGACGGAGGTGACGGAAAACCAGCGCTCGATCTGGGGCGGCCTGCAGACTTCCGGCGCCACGTTGCCGCTGGCACCCGGCGTGTTCCCGGACGATCCGCTGGTCGCCGGCTGGCTGGAATTGGGCTATCTGGCCTATTCCGGACGCAGCGAACCGGCGCAGCTCAGGCAGAACCTGGAACAGTGGCGCTTGCAGAATCCTGGCCATCCCGCCAGCGGTGTGCTGTTGCAAGAAGTACTTGATAACCTCGATGCGTTAATGAACTACCCCCGTCACACTGCGTTGCTGCTACCACTGACGGGGCGCCAGCAATTCCAGGCCGAGGCGATACGGGACGGTTTCCTGGCAGCGCACTTCAGCCTGCAGGGCCTGCCCACGCGGCCCGAAATTTCCATATATGACACCGGCCAGTTAACCCCCGCTGAAGCCTATCGGCGCGCTATCGTCGACGGTGTCGACTTCATCGTGGGTCCACTGCTGAAAGAATCGGTTGTTGAGGTTGCCCGTGAGGCGGGCCAGACGACAACCCTGGCACTGAACTTCCTGCCTGATTATCGGCGAACACCCGGCCGTTTTTATCAGTTTGCCTTGTCGCCGGAAGACGAAGCCCGCCAGACAGCGGAGCGGGCAGTCGCTGAGGGGCACCGCAATGCCCTGGCGCTGGCACCCGACAGCGATTGGGGGCAGCGCATGCTGACAAGCTTCGCCGCGGAGCTGGAATCCCGCGATGGCCAACTGCTGGATTCGGTACTCTACGAAGCGAACTCGCAGGATTTTTCTTCTGCTATCCGCGGGCTATTGTTGCTCGATGAAAGTTCCGCACGGCAGCAGCGACTTAGAGCAAATCTTGGTCAAGAGCTGGCATTTGAGCCACGCCGGCGCGAAGACGTGGACCTAATATTCGTCGCAGCAAATGCGAGAACGGCAAAACAGATTCGCCCGCAGCTGCGATATCATTACGCTGGCAATATTCCGACCTACGCAACGTCGGCGATTTTCCAGCTTGGGTCAAGCAACAACTCCGATCTGAACGGCATCATGTTTCCCGATATCCCCTGGCTGATCGACCCGGACCCAGTGGCCCGTGAATTGCAGCAAACGCTGGGCCGGCATTGGGCCGGCCAGGCGGATCGGCGCAGCCGCCTGTACGCGATGGGATATGACACGTACCGGTTAATGCCTTTGCTGAACGGAGAGGTTCACAGGCTGGTCGCGCCGATGGCCGGCATGACCGGTCAGCTCTACATGGACGACAACGGGCGCTTGCACCGGAAGCTGAGCTGGGCCCGTTTCGAGCGTGGCCGGCCACGGCTGCTTCCGGATTTGCCGACGCCGCTAGCGGGCGACATCGATACGGCCATGACCGAGAACTGACGCCGCGTGGCGCGTCGCGGCAACGCACATCTGCAGTCAGGCAAACAAGCCGAGCAGATTGCCCACGACTACCTCAAGGCGAAAGGTCTACGCCTGATCCAGGCAAATTACCGCTGCCGCGTGGGTGAATTGGACCTGGTCATGCTGGACGGTCTGGTACTTGTGATCGTCGAAGTTCGCTATCGAAAAACTTCCCGCATCGCAGGACCAATGCAGACCATTGATTCCCACAAACGCCATCGGCTCGCCCTGGCCGCCCGACATTTCCTGATGCGCCATGACCATCTGCAGGAAAGGCCGGTCCGCTTTGATGTCATTGGTCTAACTGGAAGCATGAACAAACCCAGCATCAGCTGGGCCAAAAACGCGTTCGAATTTGACGTTGTGTGATAACGTTACCGGCATGGCAACGAAGAGTATCGAAAGAATTCAAGGCCATTTTGAGGAGAGCCTCGAAACCAAACGTAACGCGATGGCGAGCATTATTCCTGCAATCGCAGAAGCCGGCGAGCTGATGGTCGAAACGCTCCGCGACGGTGGCAAGATCTTAAGCTGCGGTAACGGAGGTTCGGCCGGTGATGCGCAGCATTTTTCTGCGGAGTTGCTGAACCGCTTCGAGATAGAACGTCCTGGCTTGGCTGCAATAGCGCTGACAACCGACAGTTCAACGATTACAGCAATCGCCAATGACTACGCGTATCAGGATATTTTTGCCAAGCAGGTGCAGGCACTGGGCGGGGCTTCGGATTTGCTGCTCGCAATATCCACGTCCGGCAATTCACCCAACGTCGTGCGTGCTGTTGATATGGCCCACGAGCGCGGCATGAAGGTTGTGGCCCTCAGCGGCCGGGACGGCGGTGCGATTCTGGATGCATTGGAGACAACAGACGTGGAGATCCGGGTTCCTGCCGAGCGCACGGCGCGCATCCAGGAAGTGCATTTACTGGTTATTCACGCACTGTGTGACTTCATCGACACCGCTCTGTTCGGCGATAGCGTTTGATGCCGTGTTAGCGAACGTCCGCGCTACTTGACGACCCGCAGATCCGGCTTGCCGGGCGAAACCGAGGCGGGCCCTTCTGCGTCCTGGACAATTGGGGCCAGCTTATCGTCAGAAGCATCATCGGAAAAGATCATCCCCTGACCGGACTCCTTCGCGTAAATCCCCAGCACGGCCTCAATCGGAAACGTGACCACGAACGAAGTACCACCAAATCTTGCTTCGAAAGAAATCGCCTCGTCGCTAAGCTCCAGGTTCTTAGTCGCGGAATACCCGATATTGAGGATGATCTTACCGTGTTGCACATGCTGGTGCGGCACAACGACCTCCGGGCATTTGGCATCGACAACGACGTGCGGTGTTTGATCGTTTGCGGTCATCCACTCATGCATTGCGCGCAGTAAGTAGGGACGCTTGGAGCTAAGTTGTGTATCCATGACAGGGGCGGGATGCGCTACTGCTGCATTTCGTGTTCGTGCTCAGTCAAACTCTCCCGAAACGACCTTCGCGAAAAAACTTCGTCCATATACCGAAGGATTGGTTGCGCCGGCCCATCGAGCTGTATCCCATACATGGGCAACCGCCAGAGTATTGGCGCGATAGTACAATCCACCAAAGAAAAATCATCGCTGAGAAAATACATTTTGGCCGCAAAAACATCGGCACTGGCCATAATACTTTCCTGAAGAATTTTCCGTGCGCGAGTAGCCTGCCGTCTCTCTGCCGCATCTTCAATTTGTTCGGCAAGGGAGTACCAGTCTTTTTCTATTCGGTACAGCGCAAGGCGAAACTGCGCACGTGTCACGGGATCCACGGGCATCAGCGGCGGATGTGGAAAGCGTTCATCCAGGTACTCGATGATCACCCGCGAGTCATACAGGACCAGGTCCCGGTCAACCAGCGTCGGTACACTGTGGTACGGATTAAGGTCCAACAGGTCCTCTGGCATGTCAGCCCCTTCGATGGTGACTATCTCTATATTGATGTTTTTCTCAGCCATCACCAGCCGAGTCCGATGGCTGTAAAAGCAAGTAGGACTTGAAAACAAAGTCATGACTGCTCGCCCGTCTGCCATGATTGCCATGTTGCTGACTCCTCCTGTGGGATTACGCTGATCGACAGTCGCTGCCGTCCACTGATTGCGGACAATCTAAACACTTCGATCCAGCGCATCACGGTACATACTAAGCGGTAAATCCATTGCGAGATCATTGCTCGTTCAATTCTGATGTGATTATTATTAGTTATTGGCTTTATTATCGATCGTCAAAGGCGAGGATTCGCCAGATCGTCGCCGACCGGGAACCTTGCAACGTATCAGTGAACCTATTTTACGTCTTTCCAGTATTCGTTCTTGAGCAAATAGGCCAGGATCAAAAACACCAGCAAGAAAGCGATCACCCAGATCCCTACACGACGACTATCCAGCTGTTCCGGCGAACCCGTGTACTCGAGAAAATTCACGATATCCCGAACAAAACCATCGAATTCGTCGGCTGACATTGTACCCGGCGTTGCCGTCTCAAACCCGATGAAATGTTGCTCCTGAATACCGTCTTCCCTCTCCCTTTCTTCAAATACCACACGCTGCAGACCCTGCAATTCCCACAGCACGTGCGGCATGCTGGTACCACTCAGAACGCGATTATCTACGCCAGTGGGCCTGCTGTCGTCGAGATAGAATGATCTGAGGAAGCCATAAAGATAATCCGTGCCCTTGGAGCGCGCTATCAGGGTCAGATCGGGCGGAACCTGTCCGAACCAGCGCAGCGCATCCGCCTCGGGCATTGCAATGCTCATCGTCTCATCGGGTCTTTCTGCCGCAAACATCAAATTGGTAACCAATTGATCCTGAGATAACTCGAGATCACGGGCTAATCTATTGTAACGAACATACTTGGCGGAATGGCAGCCCATGCAGTAATTAACGAAATTTCGCGCACCGCGCTGCAGGGACGCGACGTCTGCAACATCATTGTTCGCGCTTTCCAACTCCAGCTCAGCTCCCGCAGCATTCGTCGTCAAGAACGAACAGGTTGCCAGCAACGTCAGCGCAGGCCATACAGACCAAGGCGTCCGAAAAGCTACGGCTTTAGTCATCCGTGATACACCACTCGATCGGGCACCGGTTTGGTTTGTTCTCGGCTCGTATAGAACGGCATCAGCAGAAAGAACGCGAAATACAAGGCCGTGAAAATTCTGGCAAGGTCAGTGTATAAATCAACCGCCGGCAAAGTTCCGAGAATTCCCAGCGCCACGAAACTGACCGCAAACACTGTCAGCGCAAGCTTATAGGTCCATCCCCGGTAGCGGATAGATTTCACCTTGCAGCGATCCAGCCAGGGCAAAAAGAACAGCAGCACGACCGCGAACCCCATCAGGAGAACGCCACCGAGCTTGCTGGGCACGGCGCGCAAAATCGCGTAGAACGGCGTGAAATACCATATGGGCGCAATATGTTCCGGCGTTTTTAACGCATTGGCAGGTTCAAAATTGGCGTGCTCGAGAAAATAACCACCCATTTCCGGTGCGAAAAACACCACGCCAGCGAACAGGATCAGGAATACAATTATCGCGACCAAATCCTTGGTGGTGTAGTACGGATGAAACGCGACCCCGTCTATCGGGATACCGTTCTCATCTTTATTTTCTTTGATTTCGATGCCGTCCGGGTTATTCGATCCGGTTTCGTGCAGGGCCATGATATGCAGAACGACCAGCATGACCAAGGCTAGCGGCACGGCAGCGACATGCAGGGCGAAGAAGCGGTTCAGCGTAATATCAGAAATAAAATAATCGCCGCGGATCCATTCAACCAGCGTCTCACCTATACCGGGAAGCGCCCCAAATAGCGACACGATGACCTGGGCACCCCAATACGACATCTGACCCCAGGGCAACAGATATCCAAAAAATGCCTCCGCCATCATAGCGAGGTAAATAAACATACCAATCAGCCACAGCAGCTCCCGCGGATTTTTATAGGAACCGTACAGCATGGCCCGAAACATGTGCAGGTAGACAACGAGGAAAAATGCCGAACCACCGGTCGAATGCATGTACCGGATCAACCAACCCCATTCCACGTCACGCATGATGTACTCGACCGAGGCGAAGGCCTCTGCCGCCGACGGCTTGTAGTTCATCGTCAGAAAAATACCGGTCACCAGCTGGATCACCAGCACAACCGTGGCCAGAACGCCGAACACATACCAGACATTAAAATTCTTGCCGGCGTAGTACTCAGTCGCATGCTCTCTAATCAAATGCGACCAGGGGAAACGGGCATCGATCCATCGGAGCAGCCTCGCACCCCGTCCACCGACGGCATCGGCCCGTACACTGCTCATGCCGCCACCCCCGAGTCATCACCGATCAGTATCAGGTCTTCACCGACGAAGCGGTGTGGCGGTACGACGAGATTGGTCGGGTGCCGGGAAACCGGCAAATACCCTGCCCGACAGATCGAATTTGGATCCGTGGCATGGACAATAAAAGCCGCCCACCCAATCGGCTCCCAAGTCAGCCGGTGCAATATCGAAGCGCTCGACCGGCGCGCAGCCGAGATGTGTGCAGTTACCGATGACTACGAGAATCTCCGGTTTTTGTGCGCGATACTGATTCTTTGCAAATACCGGTTGCTCGGATTCATCCGAATCCGGATCCCTCAAGGCCGCGGCACTCGCGAGCATGCGTTCCAGCATTTGCGGGCTGCGCTTGAGTATCCAAACCGGGCGGCCGCGCCACTTGACCCGCAACATCACGCCCTGTTCCAGTTTGCTGATATCGACCTCCACCGGGGCACCTAGCGCCTGCGCACGGGCGCTGGGTCGGAATGAAGAGACGAACGGGATGGCCGCGAGGACGAGTCCGACGCCCCCTGTTACGCCAGTGGCGACGGTTAGAAAATGACGCCGGCTCAAGCCTTTTTCGTTGCTCATTAAAGGTCTTCCCCCACGTCGTAACGGCCCCCGGCAGGCCCCCTGTATGCGGTCGCCCTACATGACCATTGTGCTTCTGGAACCGCGCTCCGGAAATCGACTCAAAGCGCGCATCTGAACTGGCGAATTATACACAGCGGCGATCGGCATTGCCTACAGCTCCCGGTACGGCGAGAATGAATTGCGAATCCACAATCCGCGACGGTCAGGCGAGCCAGCTAAAGCTCGGCAGCCGGCATACACAATGAACAGATCCCGCCAAATTCTGCTGTTTCTCGGCCGCTCGATGACCCTGGGGCTTGCGGTAGCCTTCGTGGTGATTTGGCTGCGGCCGGATTGGCTGTCGCGGTTGGGCGCCAACACAGCTAACGCCCCGGATCCCGAACTATCGATGCTGAACCTGATACCCGATGCGGTTGCGAGCGCAGCGCCCGCCGTCGTAAATATTTATACCACTCGCGCGATTAATCCAGGAAACCTCCGACCGCTGTCACGGTTTCGTTTGCGCGGAAATTCGGGGGCCGATACCCCGCCGATGGTCACGTCCTTGGGTTCCGGCGTGGTTATCGATCCGGCCGGCTTCATTGCCACCAACCACCATGTTGTCGCCGCCAGCCGCGACATCAAGGTTCAACTTGCTGACGGACGTGTCGCACAGGCTCAGACCATTGGAACCGATACCGACACGGATTTGGCTTTACTCAAGATTGATCTTGACGATTTACCTTCCATGCCGCTCGGCCGATCCGACCAAATACGCATCGGTGAAATCGTTCTGGCGATCGGCAATCCGTATGGCTTGAGCCAAACCGTAACTCAGGGCATCGTCAGCGCGACAGGCCGCACCGAACTCGGAGTGACTCGCTTTGAGAATTTCATTCAGACGGACGCGGCTATCAATGTCGGCAATTCCGGTGGAGCCCTCGTCAACCTGCGGGGCGAACTAATTGGCATCAATACCGCAGTCCTTGGCACTGACTTCAGTACCGAGGGAATCAGCTTCGCGATCCCTTCAAATATGGTCAGGGGGGTTGTCGCCGAGCTCAGAACTCACGGTCGAGTTCGGCGAGGCTGGCTAGGTGTGGTCCCCAAAGACCTGTCCAACCGCAGAGCTGCTGAACTCGGCCTGCCCGAGATGGGCGGCATCGAGTTGGTTGACGTCTTCGTCAACAGCCCGGCTGCCCGGATTGGCCTGCGCCCAGGAGACGTCATCACTCATATCAATGAGCAACCAATCCGTTTTTCCAGGCAGGCTCTGAACCTGATCGCCAGCCTTGAACCGGGAGTCAACGTCGAGGTCAGCGGAACGCGCAACGGCAAAAGCTTTTCCGCCGCCGTCACTCTGGATGAGCGGCCGCGCAGCGGCAGTTAGCCATCAGCTCAGACGTCGAATGTCGGCACCGAGTCGTCCCAGCTTTTCCTCGATGCGTTCATAGCCACGGTCGATGTGATAGACCCGGCTGACCGTGGTTTCGCCAGCAGCGATCAACCCAGCCAACACCAGGCTGGCCGAAGCGCGAAGATCCGTGGCCATAACGGGCGCCGCTTTGAGTTGCTCGACACCTTGAAGGATAGCGGTGCGACCCTCTGACTTGATCTTCGCCCCCATTCGCTCCAGTTCGGGTACGTGCATAAAACGGTTCTCAAAGATTGTTTCGGTGATCGTAGCGCTGCCTTTGGCGACGGCATCCAGCACCATAAATTGTGCCTGCATGTCGGTGGGGAATCCTGGATACACGGCAGTGGTTACATCAACCGCCGTGGGACGCCGGCCGCGCATGTCCAGCTCTATCCAATCCTCACCGGTCTCAATGCTCGCGCCCGCATCCCGCAATTTCAGCAAAACTGCCTCGAGGTGTTCCGGTTCAGCTTGACGCATCCGAACTAAACCCCCTGTTATAGCTCCAGCGACCAGAAACGTGCCGGTCTCGATTCGATCCGGGAGCACCCGGTAACTGGTGCCGTGCAGACGCTTAACACCTTGAATCACAATCCGCCTGGTCCCGGCCCCGACAATCTGCGCGCCCATGCTGCTGAGAAAATTGGCAAGGTCCACAACTTCCGGTTCCCGCGCGGCATTTTCAAGCACGGTTTCCCCCGAAGCCAGCACCGCCGCCATGATGAGGTTCTCTGTTCCGGTCACCGTAACCAAATCGAGCCTTATTTCTGCCCCGACCAGGCCGTCAGCCCGGGCACGTATATAACCGTCGACGATTTCCACGTTCGCGCCCATCGCTCGCAGACCAGCAACATGAATGTCGACCGGACGTGCCCCGATTGCGCAACCGCCGGGAAGAGAGACATCCGCCTGGCCGAATCGAGCAAGTAAAGGACCGAGCACGAGAATAGACGCGCGCATCGTCTTGACGAGTTCATACGGCGCACGAAAGCTATGTATCGGCCCCGGGTCGACTTCCACGTTCATGTGATCATGGATCGTAACCTCGACGCCCATTCGCCCCAGCAATTCGATGGTCGTGGTTACATCGTTTAGATGGGGAACGTTGCTGATAGTTACCCGGTCACTGGTTAGCAACGAAGCTGCCAGAATTGGCAGGGTTGCATTCTTGGCGCCCGAAATAGCAACCTCACCTTCCAGGCGAATGCCACCGTTAATGACCAGCTTGTCCAAACGAGGTTTCCGATTCCGGTGAGGTTCAGGGTGCTCGGGTCAGTTACCGTCTGCGGCAAGCTCATCCGGGGTCAACGCCTTGATCGATAACGCGTGTATTTCCCCGCCGACGCGGTCGCCGAGAGTACGGTAAACCATTTGATGACGTTGCAATGGGCGCTTATCCACGAACGCGGTACTGATAACCACGGCTTCAAAATGCGTCTCGTCGTCGCTCAAGACCGTCGCCGTACAGTCCGGCAAACCGGCCTCGATTAACGCCTGAATTTCCTTAGGTGCCATGAAAGTCAAACGGCATACGAACCGCCCTCAAGTTGCCACCAGGCGATTTTAGCGGAAACACGTAGATGCGCGACAGTAAATATTCAAGCGGGATTCCCGCGTACCGGCTGCGGGAGATTGTGTATGATTGATTGTCGGCCGCCATCAACGGTTTCTCACCTTTGGCGCGAGCTAATAACTCTGAACATCGATGCTGCTAGATCTCCTTATCATATTGGCTGGGTTCATCGTGCTGCTCATCGGGGCGAACCGGTTCGTCCTGGGCGCTGGAGCAACCGCGAGAAATCTTGGTGTACCCCCGATGCTGATCGGGCTGACGATCGTTGGATTTGCGACTTCGGCCCCGGAAATATTGGTATCGGTAACCGCCGCATTACAGGGGATGCCTAACCTCGCAATCGGTAATGCGCTGGGATCAAACGTTGCAAATATTGGGCTGGTCCTGGGAGTGTCGGCATTGGTAAAACCAATATATTTAAGTAACTCGGTCACGCTGCGACAAGAGATGCCCCTGCTACTGGCCGTGCCGATTTTTACCGCAATTTTTTTCTATACAGGTGATTACCTGAGCAGACTCGATGGCCTGATAATGTTAGCGGGGCTTGGGCTATTTCTGTACTGGATGGCGCGACTCAGCTTGCGTGCGGCTCGCTCCGACCCGATGGCCGCAGAATTCGACGCCGAAATTCGTTCGGACATGCGTACCTCTGTCGCTATTGCCTGGTTCATTGTCGGATTTATTGTGCTCGTCGCTGGGTCAAACCTTCTCGTATTCGGTGCGGAAAATGTGGCGCGCGAGCTCGGTGTCAGCCATCTGTTCATGGGCATCACCATCGTCGCTGTCGGCACCAGCCTGCCCGAACTCGCGGTCTCTGCAACCTGTGCATACAAAGGTGAAGCGGAACTCGCGCTGGGTAACATAATCGGCTCGAACATCTTTAACCTTCTCGCCGTCGTTGGCCTGGCCGTAGTCATTCATCCGGTGGAGCTGGACACCGAAGTTTTATATTTGCATTTTCCCATAATGATTGGATTCAGCGTGGCCTTGTTCTTCATGGCGTACAATAAACAGGGTGAGTCACGCATTCGCCGACAAGAAGGTTCTGTTCTGTTGCTGGCATTCGCCGCCTACTATGGCTTGTTGGTGGCGCGGGCGTTTTGAGCTGATGCCGCGTGCATTGGACACCGGAGTGCTTCCCGATGAATAAGCGCCGTGATCAAAACAATTTTACGGAACAGGCTCGGCGCGTGCTCGAAATAGAGGCGCGTGCCGTCCAGGATCTGATACCGCGCCTCGACTCAAGATTTGCACAAGCCTGTGAATTGTGCCTCGCCTGTGCCGGGCGGGTGGTGGTCACGGGAATGGGAAAGTCGGGCCACGTGGGCGGCAAGATTGCCGCTACACTGGCCAGTACCGGGACCCCGGCGTTTTTCGTTCATCCTGGCGAAGCAAGCCACGGCGATGTCGGGATGATCACTCCCAAAGATCTTGTGGTTGCGATATCCAATTCCGGGGAAACAGCGGAAATTGTGACGCTACTTCCGCTACTCAAACGGATGGGAGTGGAACTGATAACACTAACCGGCAAATCTGACTCGACACTGGCCGAAGCTGCAACAGTGAACCTGGACATTGCCGTCGACGAGGAAGCCTGTCCATTGAATCTGTCACCGACGGCTAGTACGACGGCAGCGCTGGCGATGGGTGACGCGCTGGCGGTAGCGCTTTTGGAAAGCCGGGGATTCACCCGCGAAGACTTCGCACGCTCACATCCGGGCGGAACGCTGGGAAGGCGTCTGTTGCTGCTGGTCGGGGACCTGATGCATACCGGCAAGGAAGTGCCAAAGGTTGCGGCCGACACCTTGCTGGCGGACGGCCTGATTGAGATGACCGCAAAGGGACTCGGCATCACCGCCATCGTCGATGCCAGCGGAAATCTCGAAGGCGTCTACACTGACGGCGATCTGCGAAGGACTCTGGATAATCCCGTCAATGTGCATGCAACCACCATGCGCGAGATCATGACGAAAAATCCCAAGACCGTCAATCCCAAGTTGCTGGCAGCTGAGGCGGTGCGTTTACTGGAGCAACATCAGATTACCAGCCTCATCGTCGTTGACGACGATTCGTCGGTGGTTGGTGCTCTAAACGTCCATGATCTTTTTAGAGCAGGTGTCATGTGACTGCTACGGACCCATCGACCGTACCCGGCGAGGTACGCCAAAAGGCGGCCGGTATCCGGCTACTCGTGCTCGACGTCGACGGTGTACTCACCGATGGCAGCCTGCATTACGATGCGGAAGGACGGGAGCATAAAGTCTTTCATGTCGTGGACGGATACGGCATTCGCAGCCTGATGAATGCCGGTATCGAGGTGGCCGTGATATCTGGACGCAGCTCACTGGCGGTCAAAACCCGCCTGGCTGAACTGGGCATCCTGCATGTATACCTTGGCCAGGACGACAAGCTGACAGCCCTGAAAAATCTTGTCGACGCGCTGCAGCTGCCGGCAACTGCAGTCGCTTACGTTGGAGACGATGTACCTGATCGGGAATGTATGTTGCACGCCGGACTGGCGGTTACCGTGGCAGACGCTCATCCGGCCGTCGTAACAACCGCCGACTGGCAGACCAGCCTCGGTGGTGGGCACGGCGCAGTCAGACAAGTCTGCGATCTGATTCTGGCTTCAGCGCCGGGGTCAGCCAGCCAATGAGGACCCTGCTGGAGCCCGGAACCTCTGTACTCGTGGCCACGTTGCTGGTGGGTGTTACGATCAGTGGCATTGTTCTGATTCGCTCACGGCCCGTCACCTCCGAGCCAGCTACTGCAGCAAATCTGGGCATGGCTTATTACCTGAAAAAGCCAGAGCTGACCAGCATGGGCGAGGACGGCAAGGTTTTGTACCGGATCACCGCCAACGAGGCGGCCCAAAGGCTGGACGACGAAAGCATCGGGATGACTGACGTCCACATGATCTATGGCCCGGCCTCGGATATCCCCTGGGATATGGTCGCTGACACCGGGCGCATACCGCCCGGTGGTAATATTATTCAGCTTGAGGGCCGGGTGTTGGCTATTTCGCGAGACGGCAATGAATCTGCCACCACTATCCGTACAAATTACCTCGAAATAGATCCGGACCGCCGAACCGCGAATACCGAAGCACGGGTAGTCGTTGAGTTCGACGAACAAAAGGTCAATGCCACCGGCCTAGAGGCAGACCTGGAACGAAATAAGTTTAAATTGCTATCCAATGTCAACGGTAAATTTTTCCCTTAGGGCGACAGCGAAATGGCTATTGCTGGCAACCGTCGTATTGGTGCCGGTCGCCTGGAGCCAAATCGATGAGTTTGAACTCCAGCCGGGAATGCCAATAACGCTGGACGCTGATTCGTCTGATTTTGATTACGACACCAACAGGCTGGTTTTCCGCGGCCTGCGAATGACCCAGGGCACGCTCGGGATCGCAGCCGATTTGGCAGAGTCTGATCGTCTGGATTTCGATGACGGTTTATGGATTTTTACTGGCAATGTCGTCATTGAATCGAAAAATACCATGCTCTTTTGTGATGAGGCCAGACTGAAGTTCCGGGAGCACCAGTTGCAGCACGCCGAGTTGCGCGGGGCACCCGCGCGGTTTGAACAACGCGACCCAGAAACTCAAGCCTTAACCGAGGGACGCGCCACCCTGATGATTTACGATGTGCCAACCGGAATCGTGCAAATGGCTGAGGAAGCCTGGTTCAGTGATGGTGCGAATGAAATCTTTGGCTCCAGTATTACCTATGATCTCCTGCAAAAACACATTACGGCAGATTCGGGTGAAAGCGGTCCCGTCAAGATACTGATCGAGCCGCCGACGCAAGACTTGCCATAGGGCGAACCGCAAGTGAGCATCCTCAGCGCCGAGAACATCTCCAAACGGTTCAAGTTCAAGCAAGTCGTCAAGGGGATTTCCTTCGAAATCAAAAGCGGTGAGGTCGTGGGATTATTGGGTCCCAACGGCGCCGGCAAAACGACAGCGTTCTACATGGTCGTTGGACTGGTCGCCTGCGACACCGGACGCATCATGCTGGACGGCAAGGACCTGACTCGCCTGCCAATGCACAGAAGGGCCCGCCTGGGCCTCGGCTATTTGCCCCAGGAAGCATCAATATTCCGAAAACTCAGCGTCGCCAAGAACATCATGGCCATCTTGCAAACTCGGGATGAGCTGGTCCGGGCCGACCAGGAACGCATATTGGAGGAGCTTCTGGACGAGTTGCACATCAGTCATGTGCGCAACAGCATCGGTTTAAGCCTTTCCGGAGGCGAGCGCAGGCGGGTTGAAATTGCCCGGGCGCTGGCAGCCGAGCCGCAATTCGTGCTGCTGGATGAACCGTTTGCGGGCGTTGATCCGATCTCGGTCCTGGACATCCAGCGCATCATCAAGCACCTCGCTGAACGCGGAATTGGAGTATTGATAACGGACCATAATGTGCGCGAGACACTGGGAATTTGTGCTCGGGCGTATATCCTGAACGATGGGACCCTTATAGCCGAAGGCACTCCGGACGAAGTCGCGGGCAATAAGCACGTGCGGGAAGTTTATCTCGGTGAAAGCTTCACTCTATAAGGCGGTTGTGACCAACGGGTAGCACGGGCCAGGAACGGCCGCAGGACTATGGCAAAACTCTCGCTGCAGCTGAAGATTAGCCAGCATCTGACCATGACCCCGCAGCTGCAGCAGGCGATCCGCCTGCTGCAGCTGCCGGTGCTTGAACTGAATGCGCAACTGCAGGAAGTTCTCGAGACGAACGTCATGTTGGAACTCGAGGAACCAGCAGATACCGATCCGGCCCCGGACGAGCCCCGCGTGGAGGTCGGTGATGGCGGCGAGACCGGTAGCTGGGAAGAACTGATGCGAGTCGGCCGGCGCTCGGATGCATGGTCTCAATATGACGCCCGCCAGGCTGAAATAGCAGATCGCAGCGACGAGTCGCTGAAGGAACACTTGTTCTGGCAACTCGAGATGGAGCACTTCTCACCGAGAGAAGCGGTCATCGGTCAAACCATCATTGACTACATAAACGACGACGGCTATCTGACCGAGTCGCTGGAAAACATTCAGGCGATGCTGGCCGACGAGGCGAACTTTTCAACTGAGGAGATCGAATCGACGCTGACCAAGGTCCAGGCCATGGATCCGGTTGGCATCGGTGCCCGCGATTTGTCGGAATGCATCGCATTACAGCTGGCGCAGTTAAGCGCCACTGAGCCGGGCCGCAACCTGGCGCTGGAAATCGCCAGGTCTTCGCTGGACCTGTTAGCCGAGCAGGAGTACGCCATGCTCAGGCGCCAGCTTGGCGTGTCTGAATCAGAACTCGACACGGCCCTGGCGCTGATTCGCGCCTGTCACCCGCGACCAGGCTCAGCGATCGAAGGCAGCACAGCAGAGTACGTGGTCCCGGATGTTTACGTGCGGAAACAGGATGGCGGCTGGATTGTCGACCTCAACCGGGCGATCGCCCCACAGGTTCGCGTTAACCAGGCATATGCTGACATTTTGCGCGGCAATGGAACGCATGCGACGCTGCGCTCGCAACTGCAGGAAGCGCGATGGCTGGTCCGCAGCCTGGAAATTCGCCATGACACCCTGGTCAAAGTTGCGCTTTGCATTGTCAAAAGGCAGGTTGAATTCCTCGAACACGGGGAAGAAGCGATGAAGCCAATGGTGTTGCGCGATGTCGCAGAAGCGGTGCAAATGCACGAATCCACAATTTCCAGGGTTACGTCGAATAAGTATATGCACACGCCGCGCGGCGTATTCGAGTTCCGGTATTTCTTTTCCAGCCAGTTGACGGGCAAAGACGGATCAGAACAATCGTCCACCGCTATCCGGGCAAGAATCAAGCGCCTGATTGGACAGGAAAATCCACAGAAGCCGTTAAGCGATAGCAAAATCTCGATGGTTCTGGGAGAGGAAGGCACCAAGGTTGCACGCAGAACGGTGGCAAAGTACCGGGAGTCAATGAACATACCGCCTTCGGGAGAACGAAAGCATCGACCGGCGCGGTGACGAGACGAACCAACAGGAAATACTCATATGCAGGTAAACCTTACCGGCCGCCACATCGAGATAACACCGGCATTACGCGAATATGTAAATGACAAACTCACGCGTATCGAACGGCATTTTGACCACGTTACCGTTATTCATTGCATCCTCACGGTTGAAAAACTTCAGCACAAAGCCGAGGCGACCGTAAATGTGAGTGGAGGCCAGCTCTATGCGGATTCCGTGGAAAACGATATGTATGCTGCGATCGACAGGTTAACGGACAAGCTCGACCGCCAGGTCAAAAAGCACAAAGAAAAACTCAGCAATCACCATCCGAGAGCGTCGGACAAACGAGGCTTTTCCTGATATGCGGTTGACTATTGTCAGTGGTCTTTCCGGGTCCGGAAAAAGCGTTGCTTTGCATATGCTCGAGGACCTCGCTTTTTATTGCATCGACAATGTTCCCGCCACACTTCTCGATTCGCTGGTATCCCAGATCATTGCAACGCAAGATCCCCTTTACGAATATCTGGCCGTCGGCCTGGATGCCCGGAATCGGGCAACGGACCTTGAGTCATTGCCCGATCTCTTGCAATCGCTGCAGAAACAGGGTGTGCACTGCGAAATTATTTTCCTTCACGCGGACACTGAAATTTTGCTCAAACGTTACCGTGAAACCCGCCGTGTCCACCCGTTGCGGATGGAAGGCATGAGTTTGCGCGATGCGATCGAACGCGAACGCGAATTGCTTGGGCCCGTAACCTATTCTGCCGACCTCGTGGTCGATACTACCCAGACCAGTGTTAATGAATTGCGCGAACTGATACAGAGCCGGGTCGGCGAACGCGAAAGACCCGGTTTATCGATCCTGATTGAATCTTTCGGTTACAAGCATGGTTTGCCGGTTGACGCTGATTTTGTATTTGATTTGCGCTGTCTTCCTAATCCCTATTGGGATCTCGCGCTGCGGCCACTGACCGGGAAGGATAAGAAAGTTATCGAGTTTCTCGACAGCCACGAAAGCGTGCAGAAAATGTATGCGGACATCCTCGACTTTTTGCAACGCAGGGTTCCTGAATACGTCGAATCCAACCGGAATTACCTCACTGTTGGCATCGGATGTACCGGCGGTCAACACCGATCGGTGTACATGGTGGAGAAGATCGTCGCCAGCCTGTCCAAAGACCACAGTCACGTGCTCGCACGCCACAGTGAAGTGTAACCTCGCGACAGCACCCCGCTGCCAGACCGACAACCACCCGGGGAACCGATGCGGCTGGTCGACCTGACCATTTTTCCCCGCTAAACTCGCCCCAGCCTGACGCGGCGGGCACCGCAGTTTCCCAGCGTCGGGCCGCAACCCGCTACAGCAATCCTGACAAACGGTAAGCGAGGGGCCCGTCATGGAACAGCAATCCCAAACGAAATTCGATCTCGGCGTTCTTCGAACTGCCCTGGAGAGCGGAACCATGCAACAGGTGGAACGCATGGTCAGCGTTCTTCATCCGGCCGAAGTCGCATTGCTTCTGGAGTCGTTACCTCCGCCTGAAAGAAATATTGTCTGGGGTGTGGTGAGCCCGGGAGACGAAGGCGAGGTACTCGTCGAATTGAACGACGAGGTTCGTGCCCGCCTTATCGAAGGGATGCCACTGGATGAACTGGTCATCATTACTGAGGGACTGGAACTCGATGATCTGGCGGACGTTATTGCAGATCTCCCGGAAGCCATCACACAGCAGATTGTTCGATCGCTGAACCAGCAAGACCGGGAACGCTTACGCGACGTTCTCGCCTACCCCGAAGACAGCGCGGGTGGGTTAATGAATCCGAACACGGTGTCCGTTCGACCCGACGTAACGCTGGAAGTCGTTTTGCGCTACCTGCGCAAACTCGGCGAATTGCCGGACAATACCGATGCGCTATTCGTGGTCGGCCGTCAGAACCGCTACCTGGGGGTGCTGTTAATTTCACGATTGGTTACCCAGAGCCCGCAGAAAACCGTGTCGGAGGTGATGGACGATTCGGTTGAACCCATACTTGCCAGCACCCCGGCCGCAGCGGTCGCCAAAGAGTTTCAATATCATGACTTGATTGCGGCGGCCGTCGTTGACGAGGACGGCCGGCTGCTCGGCCAGATCATGGTGGATGACGTCGTGGATGTGATTCAGGAACAAGCCGACCACGACATCCTGAGTATGGCGGGCCTGGATGAAGAGGATGATATGTTCGCGCCTGTGGTGACCAGTGCGCAGCGCAGAGCTGTCTGGCTCGGGGTGAATCTCGCCACCGCGTTTGTTGCGGCGGCAGTCGTCGGACTTTTCAAACCGACGCTGGACAAAGTCGTGGTCCTTGCAGTGCTGATGCCGGTCGTCGCCAGTATGGGTGGCATCGCCGGCAGCCAAACCCTTACCTTGATGATTCGCGGGCTTGCGCTAGGGCGGATCGAGAGCTCGAATGCGCGGTGGATATTTACCAAGGAGTTGGCCGTTGGCCTGCTCAACGGGCTGGCCTGGGCAGCCGTCGTCGCGGTAGTTACCCGACTCTTTTTCAGCACCTGGGTCGTTGGGGCGATCATCGCTGCAGCACTGGCGATCAATCTTTTAGTCGCCGCGTTAGCAGGGTTCGCTATACCCTTACTGCTTCGCAAGGCAAAAATCGATCCTGCGCTCGCCGGTGGCGTCGTATTGACAACGGTGACCGATGTTGTGGGTTTTGTCGCATTTCTCGGCCTGGGAACAATCTACCTAACCTAATTCTTCCAACTGGAAGCGGCCGGTATATTCATCTGACAAATCTTGCCAGCCCGCGATTCCGCCCGGCGCTTCGATCGGCGCGCCTTCCATGAATGCTCGCAATTCTTCCTCTCTGGCGAGTCCATCTTCGTATCCCAGCTTGATCAGCTCGCTCGTGTAACCCGATTCGAACAACAGGTAGCTGATCAGCTGCCGTCCACCGTGATTCAGTGCTCCGAGGCCATGCATCAATAAACGCACGGGGCGAGGCATTTCATGAAAATGCCGCAAAGCGATTTCGCGAATGTCCTGGCTTGGCAACATAACAAACACATCGATAAACCGCAGCCGCCCGACATCGCCGACAATTTCGCCGCCAGGGACCCGATCGAGAGTCAGGTTGATACGCGTCAAGCGTTCGAGGTCCGACGACAGTCCATCCATGAATAACGCATCCAGGACATAACCGGCAATGCTGCCAAGATTGGGATACGGTATCGTTGCACCCGGCGCCGGCGCAGGGTCAGGAACTTCATTGCGTGCCCCGATCACGAGGATACGGTCGGCGCCTAAGTGCACCGCTGGGGACAGGGGCGTGGCCTGTCGCATCGCGCCGTCACCAAAATACTCGTCACCGAGTCGCACGGGCGGGAAAATCATCGGCACAGCGATGCTGGCCATCAAGTGGTCCAGGGTAATATCGTGTCGTTTGCCGATGCGCCGCACGCGGCCCCAAGGCTGATGTTTGCCGCTGCCCTGGTAAAAAGTTACCGATCGCGCGGATCCGTAACCGGCCGCAGTTACCGCTACGGCATCCAGGTAACCCCGATCGATCGATTTCTGGATCCCGCCAAAGTTAATGTAGTTACCCAGCAACTGTCGCAGCGGTTGGTTATTGAGCAGGGATTTTGGATTCGCCGCACCCAATCCACCGGTAACCAGTGCCGTCAGCCAGTGTGTGCTGGTTTTTAACATGGTCCAGGCATCCGACCGAAAAACCTGCTCGCAATGAAAATTTCTCCAGACACGGTCCATTTCACCGACCGCAACATGAAACAGTTTGGCTCGGCTGGCCAGCACCACGGCATTGATGGCTCCGGCCGAGGTCCCACTGACTACTGAAAACGGGTTTGGTGCGCGGCGGGGCAGCATTTTCGCTAAAGCTTTTAGCACCCCAACCTGATAGGCGCCGCGCGCCCCGCCGCCCGGCAGGACCAGGCCAATCTTTCTATCCCACGCGTGCTGGCGAGGTCCGGCAAAGGGCCTATTGGCCATGGCGGTAACGTCTGTCGTTCAGGTCCTGCATACTCAAAGGGCATCTTAACCACTGGTCGTGGAAGCCGACAAGCGATGAGCCTGCCTCATGCTATGCTTCCGGCGATCACAAGAACAGCGGGGGACGATAATGAAAAGCGTACGGTATCAACTGGCCACCACATTGCTCGGCCTGTTCATGGTGGCTCCGGCATTCGCGGGTGAAGTTACCGTAGGTGAGGCGGCTCCCGATTTTCGGCTGCAGGATCAGAACGGCGAGTGGCACACGCTGGAGCAGTACCGCGGTCAATGGGTTGCTCTTTACTTCTACCCGAAAGACGATACGCCCGGCTGCACCACGGAAGCCTGCGCGTTCCGCGACAACATATTCGCGTTTGAAAACATAGGCGCGACAATTCTGGGGGTCAGCCTCGACGATGTTGACTCACACAAAGAATTTGCCGACAAGTACAGCCTGCCGTTCTCAATCCTGGCCGATACGAACAAGGAGGCTGCGACAGCAATACGGTGTTTACGTACAAAGATGGGCACGCTGCGAGATGGCGAAGCGGGAATCGTTTGTCATCGACCCCCAAGGCCGGGTCGCGAGCACTATTCCAAAGTCAATGCGGAAACTCACTCCGAAGAAGTGTTGGCTGATCTCGAGCTGCTGATCGCAGAGACTGCAACGACCGCCGAAACCGCGTCCTGAGTAAGCAACCGGCGCTTATTCCAGCGCATGCCGGCTGCGGTTGAAAAGGATGCCCTTCGGTCACCCGCGGCTGGGTTGCGATAATGCGGTGACCCCGCGGGTCAGGCGTATTCGGCCGCCTTGGATTCAGGTTCAGCGCGGTTGCGTTGATACGCCCGCCCCAGGTAAGCGCCGACCGCAGCCCAAATTGCCGCGATTCCCGCGCCGACTGCCGCGACGGCCCCGAGACCCAGGCCAACACCTTGTGTCAGGCCGGTAAACGCCCAGGCGGTGACCATATCGCCCCCGCGATAGACGACGATGTCGATGAACGGTTTAGCCTTGAACCGGGTTTCACGATCGACCACGGTGAACAGCATTTCCCGCCCCGGGCGCGTAATCGCATAGTTGCCTGCCCGGCGCACGACCTGTAGCCCGACGACGACCCAGATCATCGGCGCCATAGCCACAACGAGTAAGCCGGCGACAATCACGATCGGCACCAGCGCCAGCGTTACAGCGAGCCCGAAGCGGGTCGCGATCCGGCCGGTCGCGAACATTGCTGTGCCGATGGCCAAAAAATTAACCGCCCAGTCCATTCCGGCCCATATTTGCGTACGCAAGGTCTCGTCAACGCCAGCCAGCAGGTTTTTGATCTCGAAATAAACGAATGTGCTGATCCCCGTGTACAGAAATATAAAAAGCCCTATACCAAGGAGATAAGGACTCTGTAGAAATAGTTTAAAACCGGCGAACGGGTTGCCGCCGATCGCCTGCTGCTCCGTCAGATCAACGTGCACGGTTTCGTTATGCAATTCCGTAGCCTTGATCCGCTCCAGCATCCCGATGACCGGCAGCGGTACGAGCAGCAATGCCGCGGCGATCAACATCAGGTTTGCAGCGCCCATACCGGCGAATAGCAGCGGGACCAGAGGCCCGACCAGCGCCCCAGTACTGGCGCCCACCGCTATAAATGCAAACAAACGCGGCGCCTGTTCCTTAGAGAATATGTCAGCCATCAAACTCCAGAACACCGAAATCTGGAACAGGCTGAACACACTGACCCAGACATAAAAAGCCTTGTCGATCAGCACCCCGTTGGAACTCACCTGGACTGCGAAATAAAAGGCGACGAAGGAAATGGCAAAGAATCCGTAGACTCCAGGCACGAGCCAGCGAAATTTGACCCGCGAGGCGGCGGCACCATACAGAAATACGGCCGCGATGCTGAATAGAAAGGTTGCGGTAAACAGCGTGCTCAGCTCCGCGTCGGTCCAGTCACTGGCCATCGCGTCGCGAACTGGACGCAAAATGTAATAAGCCGCCATCAAGGTAAATACAAACCCGAACGAGAGGAGCACCGCGCGCAGTTCATTGGGTTCAATCTTCGACGCAGATCTCATAATTCTTGCCAGTAAGTCAGGGGGTTTAGTGCTCATGCTTAATCATCCATCGATTCTCGAATCGATTACTCGTTAGGCTTGTTGTCTGACTGCAAATCACTATACAAGTTCGTCCAATCGTTGGGTGCCCGTTCTTCGCTACCGAACACCTCGAATGTCTTGTTACGCGCGGCCGGAGTCTGAAGGGCAGCGACGCAAACCAGCGCGACATCCTCGCGGCTAATCATGCCGGTGCTGCTGTCGCCTTGCTCAAACACCACGGCAGTTTCGCCACCGGGGGAATCCATCAGGCCTCCGGGCCTGACGATCGTGTAGTCGACCCCGCTGTCACGCAATGCGTCTTCGCCGCGCGATTTCCAGATCAGAATGTTATCGAACATCTGGTTCAGCACATGGTCTTCATGTGTAACGCCGGCTGAAGACATCAGCACGACCTGCTGCACTCCCGTGTCGGCGGCCGCCTGGGCGAGATTCTTCACGCCGCCGTAGTCGACGAATTCCGGTCCGTTGTCGGGATCCTTGCGGCTCGAACCGATCGTGATGATCAGGCTGGCCGCACCCTGCATGGCCGCGCGCAACGAGTCGATATCCCGGACGTCGCCTTCGGCAAATTCCACACCGTCGCCGAGAATCTCGTGCCCCCGTTCCATATCGCGCACCAGGGCCCGCACCGGGTAACCCTGCTCGAGCAGATTGCTCACCACCAGTCGACCAGTCCGTCCAGTCGCCCCGGCCACCAACACCAGACCACGATCCTGAGCTGTGACCTGGTCTGCATCCGCACAGCCAACGCCGATCAAGCTGACCACGCCGGCCAGTAATGCGGCGGACAGCTGGTTGATTAACGTTCTCCGGTTCATCTGGTTCCTTCTCCCACCCGCAGCCCTGCGGCGCGTCGGCTCTATCGCGACGCGGCAGTATAACGTTCGGCGCTTATCGGTAGCTGCACCCGGAACGGCACATTCACTGGCCGGTCACGCGCAAAATCTTCATCGCGTTCGTGCCACCGGATACCCCGGACTGGTCACCCTTGGTCAGAATGACTAATTCCCCTTCGTCGATCAGATTTTGCTCGCGCAATTTATCGAAAATCTCGCCATACATCGTGCGCGGATCAGAATCGGTAATGTCTAAATATATCGGGTACACGCCGCGGTACAGGGCCACCCGGTGCAACGTTGTTTCGTGGCGCGTAATCGCATAAATCGGGATGTCAGATCGCACCCGTGACATCCATAGCACCGTTGATCCGGACTCGGTCAACGCAATGATTGCGTGCACGTCCATGTGATTCGCTGTGTACATCACGGCCGTCGCAATGGCTTCGTCAACTAATTGGAAACGATCCTCCAGTCGCCGGCTGGTGCGACCGCTGGCTAAAGGATATGCCTCGGCTCCGACACAGACCTCGGCCATGGCTGCGACGGCCTGCACCGGGTAGTTTCCGGCGGCCGTCTCGGCAGACAACATGACCGCATCAGTACCATCCATGACCGCATTCGAGACATCCGATACCTCCGCGCGTGTCGGCAATTGGCTGTTAACCATGGACTCCATCATCTGCGTGGCGGTGATCACCACCTTGTGGCGAACGCGGGCTTGCTTAATGATCTGTTTCTGCAAGCCGGTCAAAGAAGCGTAGCCGACCTCCACGGCCAGATCTCCGCGCGCCACCATGACAGCGTCGGCTGCATCAATGATTGCTTCCAGGTTTTCCAACGCCTCAGCGCGTTCAATTTTGGCGACGAGGTGCGCATCGCTGCCGGCCGCGCGCAATCGTTCGCGCGCTTCATCGATATCAGGCGCATCGCGGACGAATGACACGGCAAGCCAGTCAATGCCGTATTCAGCCGCGCGGAGAATGTCTTCCCGATCCTTGTCGGCCAATGCAGGCGCTGACAGACCGCCACCCTGCCGGTTGAGTCCTTTGTTGTCACCGAGTTCACCGCCCATAACGACCGTACAGATGATGCGGCTGCCATCGACGCGCTCGACCGCCAGGATCAACTGGCCGTCGTCCAACAACAAGCGGTCGCCCGCCGACACATCAGCAACCAGTCGATCGTAGCCAACGCCAACCGCTTTCTTGGTGCCGGCATCCAGGGCCATGGCACAGTCGAGCACAAACTCCTGTCCCTCCTGCAAATTCACAGGAGCGTTCTTAAACCGTCCAATCCGAATCTTGGGTCCTTGCAAATCGCCGAGAATGCCGATGTATTTACCGCTTTCTGCCGCGATTTTGCGCACCATCTCGACACGCCGCTTATGTTCGGCGGGCAAGCCATGCGAAAAATTGATTCGGACCACGTCGGCGCCGGCATCGATGACGCCGGCAAGGACTTTCGGATCGTCCGTTGCCGGTCCGAGTGTCGCAATGATCTTGGTTCGTCGCATGATTCTCGTATCTAAGCGCCCGACGATTATCCCACACTGACCTGCATGCGCTTACGCCGCACGGGAGGTAAGCACTGCAACCGCGGGCAAGATGCCACCCTGGAGGAACTCCAGAAACGCGCCGCCGCCGGTAGATACATAGGATATGCGGTCGGTCAGCCCATACTTCTCCAGGGCAGCCACAGTGTCACCGCCGCCGGCGATTGAAAATGCCGGGCTGTTCGCGACCGCCTCAGCAACCCGACGGGTGCCTTCGCCGAACTGATCGTATTCAAATACGCCCACCGGCCCGTTCCAGACGATTGTTCCGGCTGCAGCCAATGCCTGGGCGTAAAACGCGGCAGTGGCGGGGCCGATATCCGCGATCCGTTCCTGATCACGCACGTCCGTCGCGGGACGAATTGTCGCAGCAGCATCCGCGGTAATCTCCTCAGCCACGACCACGTCCTCAGGCAATGGGACATCGGTGCGCTCCGCAAGCTCACGGGCAACCCCAATCATGTCCGCCTCGTGCAGCGAACGCCCGACCGGATATCCGGCCGCGGCGATGAACGTATTGGCGATACCACCGCCCACGATCAATCGGTCCACGCGCTCGGCCAACGCTTCTAGCACCGTCAATTTTGTCGAGACCTTGGCCCCGCCGACGATCGCCACCAGGGGCCGGGCCGGATTCTCCAGTGCCTGACCGAGCGCTTCCAGTTCACCGCTCAGCAAAGGCCCGGCGCACGCGATCGCTGCAAGCCGGGCGACGCCGTGCGTGCTGGCGTGCGCGCGATGCGCCGTTCCAAACGCGTCCATGACGAACACGTCGCATAAAGCCGCCATCCGGCGCGCCAATTCTTCGGAGTCCTCGATTTCGCCGCGATTAAATCGCACGTTTTCGCACAACACCACCTGCCCCGGGCTAATGTCGATACCGTCCAGCCATGTAGCCAGCAGCGGCACGTCCAGGCCCAGCAGAGTGGAAAGATGTGCGGCCACCGGCGCGAGTGAATAGTCCGGATCCGGCTGGCCTTCGGTGGGTCTGCCGCGGTGTGACAGCAAAATCACCGCCGCGCCGGCAGCTAGCGCCTGATGAATTGTCGGCAGTGCGGCCCGGATCCGGGCATCGCTCGTTACCTGGCCTTCAGTGATCGGAACGTTCAGGTCGAGCCGGATCATGACCCGCTTGCCCGCCAGGTCCTGGTCGGACATTTTCAAATACTGCATCGCGGTCCCCACGGCAGACCGTTAAGCATCGCGTCTGAGTGGGCGCCGGCGAACGGTTTGCGGTACCCGATCAATTCAATCCGCATTGACCAACGCAATGGTCGTGTCGAGCATGCGATTGGAAAAACCCCACTCGTTGTCGTACCAGGAGCACACCTTAACCAGCGTGCCACCCATGACCTTCGTCAATGTCGCGTCGTAAATCGAAGATGCAGGATTGTGATTGAAATCGATGGATACCAATGGTCCGTCGTTGTAATCCAGCACGCCTTTCAATTCGTCTTCGCTGGCCGCCTTCAGGATCGCATCGATCTCCTCCACCGAAGTCTCGCGCGCGGCGATAAACGATAGATCGACTAGCGAAACGTTTATCGTTGGTACGCGGATCGAAAACCCGTCCAGCTTACCTTCGAGTTCGGGCAACACCAGCCCAACCGCTGTCGCTGCTCCGGTCTTGGTTGGAATCATAGACTGGGTTGCTGAGCGGGCGCGCCGGAGATCCTTGTGATAGACGTCGGTCAGCACCTGGTCATTCGTGTACGCATGGATGGTCGTCATGATGCCGCCGAGCAAACCGATTTCTTCATGCAGGGGTTTGACAAGCGGCGCAAGGCAATTAGTCGTGCACGAGGCATTCGAAACCACCGTGTCCGCCGCCGTAAGGGTCTTGTCGTTGACGCCGTAGACAATGGTCGCGTCGACGGTTTTCCCGGCTGGCGCGGAAATCAATACCTTGCGGGCACCGGCCTCGAGATGCGCCGACGCTTTATCCTTACTGGCAAACAAACCGGTACACTCAAGCACCACATCGACGCCCAATTCACGCCAGGGCAGCTGCGTTGGATCACGTTCTGCAAGCACCCTGATCCGGTCACCGCCGACGATCAACGCATCCGAGTCCACTTCAACGTCAATCGGAAACGGACCATGCGCACTGTCGTAGCGCGTCAGATGGGCATTGGTCTCAGCGTCACCGAGATCGTTAATAGCAAGGATTTGCATTTCATCCGTGCGGTCACTTTCGTACAAGGCCCGCAAAATGTTGCGCCCGATACGACCATAACCATTGATCGCGATCTTCACTGTCATTCCTGTTACCTCTTCGTCCGCAGTCACCGCCTGGATGGCGTGGACCAGCCTTGTTGTTCCGGTCTGATCCTGGAACCCAAGCTTGGGATATAACTAGTCGCTTCGCAACAGTTCGGTGACGACCTCAACTACACGTTGTGGCGTAAACCCGAAGTGTTCGAACACCGCCGCTCCGGGCGCTGACTCACCATAGCGGTCCAGGCCGATGACCCGGCCCTGCGGTCCGACAAATCGATGCCAGCCGGCCGTGACGCCGGCTTCGATCGCGACCCGATGGGTGATCCCGGGAGGCAAAACCTGCTGCCGGTAAGCCTCCGGTTGCGCATCGAACAACGACACACAGGGCATTGACACGACGCGCGTGGCAACGCCATTTTCTTCCAGTTCACGGGCCGCTGCCATGGCCAACTGGACCTCGGAACCGGTCGCAATCAGAATCAGCTGGGCTTTCTCGTCGCCATGCAATACATAGCCACCGCGACGCACTGCCTGTTCCTGGTCCGCAGTGCGACTTTGTTGCGGCAGCGATTGGCGAGTCAATGCCAGGCTCGTCGGGCCATCGCGACGTTCAATCGCATCGCGCCACGCTATGGCGGTTTCGACACCATCACAGGGGCGCCAGACGCGCATGTTCGGCATGATACGCAGACTCTCCAGGTGCTCGACGGGCTGATGAGTTGGCCCGTCCTCGCCCAGCCCAATCGAGTCGTGCGTAAACACAAAAATACTGCCCACCCGCATTAGTGCAGCCATACGTAAAGCGCTGCGGGCGTAATCGGCAAACGTCAGAAACGTGCCCCCGTAGGGAATGATTCCACCGTGCAGCGCCAACCCGTTGAGCATGGCCGCCATGCCGAATTCGCGCACACCGAAATACAAATAATTGCCGTCGTCCGTCTCAGCGGTGATTACTTTCGAGCCTGCATGGAGCGTACAGTTGGACCCGGTAAGGTCCGCCGAACCGCCAACCAGTTCCGGCAACTTTGGCGCAAACCGGTTCAATGCATCCAGTGACGCTTTGCGTGTTGCCTTGGCATCTGTTTGCGTGGCTATTGTTTCGATTGCCGCGTCGGCGCTTTCCGGCCAATCAGTCGGCAGCGCTCCACCGAACCTGCGTTCCAGTTCGTCGGCGAGTTCGGGATGTTCGCCACGATACTGCTCAAGCAGCTCACGCCAGTCACTTTCCCGCCGCGCTCCGGCTTCGCGTGCATTCCAGCATTCAATGATCGATGCCGGAAGTGAAAACGCGGGCTCGTTCCAGCCAAGCTCGGCGCGGGCCGCCGCAACCTCGTCCTCGCCCAGAGGCGCACCGTGGGTTTTCTCACTGCCCTGCAGGTTCGGCGCCCCATACCCGATGATGGTCTGGCAACAGATCAATGATGGCCGGTCAGCACAGTCCAGCGCGCCGCTGATTGCGGCTTTGACCGCCTCGGGATCGCGGCCGTCGACCTTGGCGTTAACATCCCAGCCGTAGGCGCGGAACCGCTCCGGCGTATCGTCGCGGAACCAGCCCTCAACCTTGCCATCGATGGAAATGCCGTTGTCGTCGTAGAAACAGATCAGCTTGCCCAGACCGAGGGTGCCGGCGAGCGAGCAGACCTCATGCGATATACCTTCCATCAGGCAGCCGTCGCCGAGGAACACATAGGTGTGGTGGTCCACGACGGGAAACCCAGGCCGGTTGAAGCGTGCCGCCAGAGTCCTTTCCGCCAGCGCCATGCCGACCGCATTGCCCAGGCCCTGCCCCAGCGGCCCGGTGGTGGTCTCGATGCCGATGTCCAGGTCGTACTCCGGGTGCCCGGCGGTTCGGTAACCCAACTGACGAAAGTGACGCAGCTCATCGATTTCAATCGGATAGCCGGTCAGGTGAGCCACGGCATACAACAACATGGACCCATGGCCATTGGATAATACGAAGCGATCCCGGTTCGGCCACCTGGGATTTTCCGGGCTGTGCTGCAGGAAATCGTTCCACAGCACTTCGGCGATGTCGGCCATACCCATCGGCATGCCCGGGTGACCTGAATTCGCTGCTTGCACCGCATCCATTGCCAACGCGCGCACAGCATTCGCCAAATCCCGGCGGGTGGGTGTTCCGATGGCGGTTCCTGCTGTCGAAGCCATGTTTGTCTTGGATCGCGAGCCGCGAGCCGGCCCTGAGGCCGCGCATTGTCGCTTACTCGTCGGGCGCTCGCAATAATCACCGCAGCCCGATAGCCGGTTGCCGGACATTATGTCGTTCGGCGACACATCGAGGGCCGCACAGCCGGGGCAAGCTGCGGTTATAATTCATCGCTTCCGCCACAATAACGAGACAGCAAATGGCCGAACGCTACCAATTCACATCCGAATCCGTCTCCGAGGGACATCCCGACAAGATGTCGGACCAGATATCCGATGCCGTCCTCGACGCGATGATTGCCGATGACCCGACGGCCAGGGTTGCGGTGGAAACATTGGTCAAAACCGGATTCGTGCTGGTAGCAGGTGAGGCCACAACTTCCGCACAGCCTGACATCGAGGAATTGATTCGCGGGGTCGTGGTGGATATCGGGTATGACCACTCGGACCTCGGCTTTGACGGCCGCTCCTGTGCAGTCTTCAATGCCATCGGCAAGCAGTCGCCCGACATCGCGCAAGGGGTTGACCGCAAGGATCCGCGTGAGCAGGGCGCCGGCGACCAGGGTCTGATGTTCGGTTATGCCAGCAACGAAACTGCCGTGCTGATGCCGGCCCCAATTACGCTGGCGCATCAATTGGTGGCGCAACAGGCAGCAGTGCGCAAGGATGGCCAACTAAAGTGGCTGCGACCAGATGCAAAGAGCCAGGTCACCTTGACCTACGAAGACGATAAACCGGTTGGCATTGACGCGGTGGTTCTGTCGACCCAGCACGCACCGGACGTCAGCAACGACGAAATTCGCGAAGGTGTCATGGAACTGATCATCAAACCGATACTGCCAACCGAATGGTTGGGCCGGAATACCCGTTATCACATCAATCCTACCGGGCGCTTCGAGGTCGGCGGGCCGGTCGGAGACTGCGGCCTGACCGGAAGAAAAATTATTGTCGACACCTATGGTGGCATGGCCCGACACGGTGGCGGCGCATTCTCGGGTAAGGACCCGTCCAAGGTCGATCGCTCGGCGGCCTACGCATGTCGCTACGTTGCCAAGAATATCGTTGCGGCCGGCCTGGCCGACCGCTGCGAAGTTCAGGTGTCGTATGCGATCGGTGTCGCCGAGCCAACGTCAATCAACGTCGAAACCTTCGGCACTGGGAAAATTGCCGAGGACCGGCTGACGGCATTGGTCCGGCAACACTTCGATCTGACGCCTTACGGTATTCTTGAAATGCTCGATCTGATCCGGCCCATTTACAGGTCTACCGCGGCATACGGCCATTTTGGTCGCGAGGAGCCGCAGTTTACCTGGGAGAAAACCGACAAAGCCGATGAACTGAAAGTCGAGACCGCTGCCTGACGACCGAACAGCTTCAGGTACAAACCGAACGCTTAAATACTCAATGAGGAGAAACATATGAGCACGGATCCCGCCGTGGCTTTAACGCAAGATTACAAGGTGGCCGATCTGTCGCTGGCAGATTGGGGCCGTAAGGAAATCGCGATCGCAGAAACCGAGATGCCCGGACTGATGGCAGTGCGCAAGGAGGTCGCCGGCCAACAACCGCTCAAAGGTGCCCGGATCGCAGGGTCACTGCACATGACCATTCAGACCGCCGTGCTGATCGAAACGCTGGTTGCACTGGGTGCCGAGCTGCGCTGGGCATCCTGCAATATTTATTCCACTCAAGACCACGCGGCGGCAGCGATAGCCGCTGCCGGAGTCCCGGTATTCGCGTTCAAGGGCGAGTCCCTGGACGAATATTGGGAATACACGCACCAAATCATGGACTGGCCGGACGGCGGTTTGCCAAATCGCATTCTGGACGACGGTGGCGACGCAACGCTGCTGGTCATTCTCGGCGCCAAAGCCGAGCAAGATCCGTCGGTATTGGACAACCCAAGCAGCGAAGAAGAGCAGGCGCTGTTCGCTGCGATACGCAAGCGGCTGGACAGCCGCCCGGGCTGGTATGCCAAGCTTCACGATGCCATCGGTGGTGTCACGGAGGAAACCACGACCGGCGTCCAACGCCTGTATCAAATGCAAAAAGACGGTGAGTTGCCGTTCCCCGCGATCAACGTCAATGATTCCGTCACCAAATCGAAATTCGACAACCTGTACGGCTGCCGGGAATCGCTGGTCGACGGCATCAAGCGAGCGACCGATGTCATGGTAGCCGGTAAAACTGCCCTGATCTGTGGCTACGGGGATGTCGGCAAAGGCTGCGCGCAATCATTGCGGGGTCTGGGTGCAACCGTGTGGGTCACCGAAATCGATCCGATCTGTGCGCTGCAGGCGGCCATGGAAGGTTACCGCGTCGTGACGATGGACGACGCGTGCGACCAGGTAGACATATTCGTGACCGCCACCGGCAATTACCACGTCATCAATCACGATCAGATGGCCAAAATGAGAAACCAGGCGATCGTCTGCAATATTGGTCATTTCGACAACGAAATCGACGTTGCCAGCCTGCGTGACTATCAATGGGAAAACATCAAACCCCAGGTCGACCATGTGATCTTCCCGGATGGCAAGCGGATTATCCTGCTCGCCGAGGGGCGTCTCGTAAACCTGGGCTGCGCTACGGGGCATCCAAGTTTTGTCATGTCCAATTCGTTCACCAACCAAACGATGGCGCAAATCGAGCTGTGGCAGAACACCGATAAATACGGTAATGAGGTTTACGTGCTGCCGAAACACCTGGACGAGAAAGTAGCCCAGTTGCATCTGAATAAACTGGGAGTAAGCTTGACGCGGTTGTCTCAGCAACAGGCGGACTACATAGGGGTTTCGCCGGACGGGCCATACAAGCCCGACTATTATCGCTACTGACCAAGTAGCGATACTGAGCCGATGCCTCACGCCAGCGGCAAACATCACGGGGGTGTGACACAAGCCCGGTCGGTCGATCGGAGCTAGGCTATATTGGCCCGCACTTAGGAACACGCCCGCGGATGCAGAACATTGCATAACGGTGAGCCAAGGTGCCAACTAAACCGCTCAGACTGCTTCACGTCACCGACCACCACCTGCACGCCCACTCCGAAAGCAGGATGCGTGGGTTGAACACCTACGACACATTGTTGGCCGTTATTGAACATGTACGGGCAGGTGAGCTGAAACCGGATGCGGTACTCGCGACCGGCGATCTGGTTCAGGATGAGACGCGCAAGGGATATGAACGGTTCAAGAAACTGCTTGGGAGCTTCGATGTGCCGGTGCATTGTATTCCCGGCAATCATGATGCTCCGCAGATCATGGCAGAAATGCTGAATACACCGCCCTTCCAGTTCTGCGGAACGGCAAATTACGGCAACTGGTGCATCATCATGCTAAACAGTGCCTGCGTTGGTGATGACGGAGGGCGACTGACCAACGATCAGCTTGAGTTCCTGGATCGAACTCTGGCGTCCAACTCTGCGCACTATGTGCTCGTGTGTCTGCACCACCAACCAGTTCCGATGGGCAGCCACTGGCTCGACGGAGTGGGACTGCGTAACAGAGACGAATTTCTGGAAATTATCGATCGCTACCAGCATGTGCAGGGCATAGTCTGGGGACATGTCCATCAAGCGTCTGACCGCCGCAGAAACGGCGTCAGGCTTTTCAGCTCGCCGTCTACCTGCTCACAGTTCCTGCCAAACAGCGATGATTTTGCGCTCGACTCCCGTCCGCCGGGGTACCGTTGGCTGGAATTGCGAGACACCGGCAGCATCGACACCAATGTAGTCTGGTTGGAGGCATCATGAACAGGCGAAAACAGTCATCGAAGCTTGGATCAGGTCGGCAGTTAGTCGGCGCGATCGTGGCGCTGGCGGGTCTGCTGCCGCTGGCTGCGACCGCTCGTGCCGATGCCCTGCCTGTATGGGAGTTGAATGGAACCCAGAACCGCATCCTGATCATGGGCTCGATACATTTTCTGCGTGCCGAGGACCAACCGCTCGCCGACGAGCTTTTCGATGCGTACGAGGTGGCCGATGCTCTGTACATGGAAATCGACATGGATGACCTCAACCCGTTCTCGGCCCAGATGATCATGACCGAGTTGGGAACCGATCCGGATGGCAAAACGCTGCGACAGTTACTGGGTGCGAACACGTACAGAGAAGCCAACAAAAAAGCTCAAGCGCTGGGTTTGGACCTCGCCATGGTGGATAACAGTGAACCGTGGTTTGCGGCACTGTTAATCACGCAGCTTCGACTGATGATGCTCGGATTCGATCCCGGCTTTGGGGTAGAACAACAGTTTCTGGAACGCGCCCGGGCCGACGGCAAGCCAATTCATGGACTGGAAACGATGCAGGAACAGCTCGCCGCGCTGGATGAATTGCCGCTTTCCGTGCAACGTAAATTTTTAATCCAGACCCTGGACGAAGCCGCCGAGGCCGATTCCGAAATGGATGCCGTAGTGGCTGCCTGGAAAACCGGTGACACCAGGGAACTGGAGCGGGTGTTGCTGGCCGGACTGGCGGATACCCCGATGGTGTACGAAAGCCTGCTGGTGCAACGCAATCGGAACTGGGCCAGGAAGATCCGTACGTTGACCGACGACTCCGAAAACTATTTGATTATCGTCGGCGCCATGCATTTGGTCGGCGACGACAGCGTGTTGCGCATGCTCGCTGGATCCGGCTACTCGGCGCGGCAACTCAGTAGCCGCTAATCCACCGGCGAACGGCCGATTCAGATTTCGGTCATCTCGAAATCTTCTTTTCCCGCACCGCAGCTTGGGCAGCGCCACGACAGTGGCACGTCTTCCCAAAGGGTTCCGGGCGGCAGCCCACCGTCCGGGTCACCCTTAGACTCATCATAGATGTAACCGCAGATCAGGCACATGTAGGTTTTCATCGCAACTACCTACAGACCGGCTAGGGTTGAGCGAGCGCTTTTTTGTATGCGGCCACCGTATCATCTTCGAAGCAGCAGAAATAAACGCGTTCAATCGTTCCGGTTGGATACGGAAAGCGCCGAACGATCCCTACCGCTACCGTTGCAGCCTGATCCGCAGGGTAACCGTAGACACCGCAGCTGATGGCCGGAAATGCCATCGTTCGCACCTGGTTCGCAATGGCCAGCTTTAGACATTCACTGTAGCAGGACGCCAGCAGCTTGACTTCGTCATGGCCGCCGCCCTGCCAGACAGGACCAACCGTATGAATCACATGACGTACCGGCAGCCCGTAGCCACCCGTCAACCGGGCTTCACCGGTTGGGCAACCCCCAACGGTACGGCACTCGACCAGCAACTCGGGTCCGGCGGCGGCATGAATCGCCCCGTCAACGCCACCGCCGCCGAGCAGGCTTTTACCGGCGGAATTTACGATGGCCTCGACCTTGAGCCGGGTGATATCACCGCGGGTGACCTTCATCTTCGGGACAAACCGACGCGCCGCCATTTAAACTTTGCTCCTTTCGCGAACTTACTGAGCCGTTTCCTGCCGAACGGAACGCAACAAGGGCTGGACGAACCGGAGTCGTTCGATGGGATCGTTCATCTCCAGGCAGTGTTGCTTTTGTTCCATTGACACCGGCAAAATCTCTGCAAATCGGTTTCCCACCCACGTTGCATCGTCATAGTGCTTTTCTAACGGTTCATATAAACGTCCCAGGTCTTCCACCACGGCCCGCAGTAAATCGGCCATCGACCAATAGGTCTCTGGCAGCGGAACGCTGGGCTCCGGGTCCAGAGTAGCTATATCCCCGAGATACAAACCATCGCTTTCCTGCTTGACTTTCTCCAGGCGGAATCTTTGAGTGCCAACCGCGGTCACTCCAAGTATGCCGTCACTGCCCTGATACCAATCGCAGATCTGGGCTTTTGTGCCCACCGGATAAGTATCCGCCGAGCCTACCTCTGAACCTTCGTTTATCAACAATACCCCGAACTGGGTTTCATCTTTAAGACATCGGCTGATCATGTCCAGATAGCGCGGCTCGAACACCCGGAGCGGCAATGGGCCATCCGGGAACAGCACGGTACCGAGCGGAAACAATGGAACAACTTTCTCAATCACTCACAACCCGCTGCGGGCAACGCACCCGTTGTCTGAGAAGATCGCTTCCCGTCAATCATGCGGGTCGGGCCGGATGTCGTCAAACCCCACTTGATGCTTTGTGTTGCAAGGCATCTCGGAGCCTTGCATGTATTCCCTGGAAGTCGCCGTTGCTCATGACGACAATCGCGTCGCCGGCCCGACCGGCGGCCACCACGTCTGCCACGATGCTGTCTACGCTGTCCAGAATGCTCACAGAATCCATTCCTTTCAGGGTATCGTCCAGGCTCCACTGAATATCGTCGGAGCGGTATACCCAGGCATGATCTGCGGGTCGCAGCGCGTCCGGCAGTGACGCACAGTGTGCCCCCAGTTTCATGCTGTTCGAGCGCGGCTCCAGCACGGCCATGACACGGCCGGAACCGGGCTGTCCCTGCAGCCCGCACAATGTGCGTTCGATGGCGGTTGGATGATGCGCAAAATCGTCGTAGAGACTGACACCGCCGAAGGTGCCCAGGTGTTCCAGTCGACGTTTGACGCCGTTAAAACCGGCAACAGCCTTCAGCGCCGATTCCATCGGGACCCCGGCATGCCGGCACGCGAGAATTGCGGCCAGCGCGTTTTCCAGGTTGTGCTGACCGCTCAGGCTAAAGTCGCTTTGGCCCACCGGTTTTTTGCCGCTAACAACCGTTAAGCCATCGTCGGCGGAACGCTCGGCCCGCCAGTCTGCGCCAGCGTTTTCGCTGGCGAAGCTTTCGACCGGCGTCCAGCAACCCATTTTTATCAGGCGCGCGATGTTGGCGTCATCCGCGTTGACGATCAGGCGACCATTCCCGGGAAGGATGCGCAGCATCTGATGGAATTGCCAAAGAATCGCGTCGATATCCTGATAGATGTCCGCGTGATCATATTCCAGGTTATTGATAACCAACGTGCGCGGATCGTAATGCAGAAACTTTGCGCGTTTGTCGAAGAACGCCGTGTCGTACTCGTCTGCTTCGATGACAAAAAACGGCGTCGAGCCGAGCCGAGCCGAGCAGTCGAAATTGTCCGGCACACCCCCGATAAGAAATCCCGGTTCATGCCCGCAAGACTCAAGAATCCATGCCACCAGGCTTGCGGTCGTGGTCTTGCCATGCGTGCCGGATACGGCAATGACCCAACGGTCCTTCAGCACCTGCTCAGCCAACCATTGCGGGCCCGAGCAATATGCCATGCCGCGATTCAGCAACTCCTCGACGATCGGCATGCCGCGGCTCATGACATTGCCCACGACGACGAGGTCCGGCTTGGCGTCGAGCTGCTGCGGATCGAAACCCTCCGTGACGGTTATACCCTGGGCCGCCAGTTGATCGCTCATCGGCGGGTAGACTGCCTTGTCGGCTCCTGTCACCTTGTGGCCTGCAGCTTTGGCAATCGCAGCCAGCCCCCCCATAAACGTTCCGCAGATTCCAAGTATATGAATGTGCATCTACATCAACTGCCAAAAAAAACCTGAACAACTGTAAGCATCGTGCTTATCGATCGTGGCGCAGCTGCAACATGATCCTCTACACTCCCGGTATATGCCAGCCTCCCGCACATCTCCGGAACTCGTCCAACAACAGCCGGCACTGGAACAGGTATGTCAAAACCTGGCCCGCCACAGCGAAGTCGCTATGGATACCGAGTTTGTTCGCACGAATACCTACTTTCCAAAACTGGGATTGATTCAGCTTTCGACGGCCGAGTCGACGGTTTGTATCGATCCGCTCGCCGGACTGGACTTGGAACCGTTGTGGCGGGTGCTGTTTGATCCAGACCGTCTGACGATTGTGCATGCCGCCAAACAGGACCTGGAGGTCTTGTTGCTTGCTGCCGACGGCATTCCGCGCTCCCTGATCGACACCCAGATCGAAGCGGGCTTACTCGGTCATGCGGCGCAAATCGGCTATGCAACGCTCGCCAAAACCCTGCTCGACGTCGAAATCAGCAAAAGCCAGACGCGAACCGATTGGTCGAAAAGGCCGCTGTCAGAAGCACAGTTGCACTATGCGGCCGAAGATGCAGAACATTTGTCTGCGATGCATCAACGCCTGCGTGATCAGCTGCGGGAATTGGGCCGCTATGAATGGGCCTGCGAAGACAGCGCCGCGCTGATTGACCCATCGCAATATGTGCAGGACCCTGCCGAGGCGTGGCAGAGAATACGGCGGATCCAGTACATGCCTGCCAGCGAGCAATACCGGGCGCGCCAGCTGGCTGCGTGGCGTGAGCAGGAGGCCATGCGCCTGGACCGGCCGCGGCAATGGATAATCAGCGACCGGGCCTTGATGGCGATCGCGCAAACAGCCCCGGCGAATCGTCAGGAACTGGCGGGCTGTGCCGATTTGCCGGCGGGGGTCGTGCGCAAGCGTGGCGAAATCTTATTGAAGCAGGTCGCCTCCGCCGATCGCGAAATGGCCGCCGGCAAGATTCACATCGAGCAATTACAACGCCCACCCAGCAAAGAACCCACGCTGGTAACCAAACTTGTCGGTATCGTGCGCGCCCACAGCGAACGCCTGAATATACCTGCCGAAATCCTGGCCAGCCGTCGGGAGATCAACGCCATCGCGCGCGGCCAGCGCGACGGACGAGCGCTCAGCGGATGGCGGCTAGAGGCGTTTGGCAATGAACTGTTGACGGCCGCGCAAGCCTGACGCTCGGACTCAGGCCGTGTTCAGACCAAGACAGTCCCGCAATCGCTGGTAGATTGCATCCATTTCACCTGCGCCATCGACGACGCGCAGCAGACCGGCGCTACGGTAGTGCTCGACCAGAGGTTCGGTTTGCTCCCGGTAGACCTTCAGGCGGTTGCCGATGGTCTCCTCGTTGTCATCGTCACGCTGAACCAGTTCCCCACCAGCGGCCAGGCAGGCATCGATTTCGCTTTGCGGAGAGAAATGAATATTCAGCAGCTTGCCGGTGACAGAACATGTGCGACGTCCGGTCAGACGCTTCATCAACACGTCGAATTCAATATCCAACAGCACGGCGGCATCGAGTGGCTGACTGATTGCGGCCAGCACTGTTTCAAGGCTTTCGGCCTGCGCCAGGTTTCGCGGAAAACCGTCGAGAATGAACCCGTCGCCGCAGTCCGCGCGCGCCACCCGCTCGCGAATGATGCCCAGCACAAGCTCGTCCGACACCAGCTCACCGGCATCCATCGCGGCCTTGGCACGCTGGCCCAGTTCACTGCCGCTGGCAACGGCTTCCCGCAGCAGATCGCCGGTCGATATTTGTGGCAACCCGTGGTCGGCCATCAATCGTTGCGCCTGCGTTCCCTTGCCCGAGCCCGGCGCGCCTAGTAAGACTACTCGCATAAATCCGCTACCGTTTTCCCCGAGGCTTCAATGCGCCGAACCATCCGGCTCGGGCCGGGGAGACCTTGGCGCCGTAAGCTAACGCCTGTGACCGGGCGGGTCAAACCGCGGCGGTGCTGGCAGGCCCGCAGGCTTTGGTGCAATATTCGCCAGCACATGCGGAGAGACCAACAACGATGACGGCAAAGAAAAACGCCTTTTACGCTCAGTCGGGAGGTGTAACGGCTGTCATCAACGCATCCGCCTGCGGAGTTATTCAAACGGCGCGCAAACACCGTGACCGTATCGGCAAAGTGTATGCCGGCCACAATGGCATCATCGGCGCACTGACCGAAGACATGATCGATACCAGCCGCGAAAGCGCGCGCGCAATCGCGGCTTTAAGGCACACGCCCGGCGGCGCCTTCGGCTCGGCGCGTTACAAGCTCAAGGGGCTGGACGAAAACCGCGCCGAGTATCAGCGTCTGATCGAGGTGTTCAAGGCTCACAACATTGGTTACTTCTTTTATAACGGCGGCGGCGACTCGGCGGATACCTGTTACAAGGTTTCCCAGTTATCGAAAACGATGGGGTTTCCGGTCCAGGCTATTCACATTCCGAAAACTGTCGACAACGATCTGCCAGTCACCGACAACTGTCCGGGCTTTGGATCGGTAGCCAAGTACGTCGCCGTCTCGACACGTGAAGCGGCGATGGATGTGGCTTCTATGGCCCGGACATCCACCAAGGTATTCGTGCTCGAAGTCATGGGCCGACACGCCGGCTGGATAGCCGCGTCGGCGGGCCTGGCCGGCAGCGGGCCGAACGAGCCGCCGCATATCATTTTGTTTCCCGAGGTTCCGTTCAATCAGCCAGCATTCCTTCGCCGTGTTAAACGCAGCGTCGCGGATCACGAGTACTGCGTCGTCGTCGTCAGCGAGGGCGCGCGTTATCGCGATGGCCGGTTTCTCGCCGATGCCGGCACCACCGACGCGTTCGGGCACAAGCAGCTGGGGGGTGTTGCACAGGTGGTTGCCCAACTGGTCAGAGACGCACTCGGATTTAAATTTCACTACGCAATCGCTGACTATCTGCAGCGCTCGGCGCGGCACATCGCATCGGCAACCGACACCAAACAGGCGTACGCGGTGGGCAAATCTGCCGTCGAATTGGCCCTGGCCGGACACAACTCGATCATGACAACGATTGTCCGCAAGTCCGATCGGCCCTATCGCTGGAGCATTGGAGAAGCCCCGTTAAGCCGGGTTGCCAATCGCGAAAAAATGATGCCGAAACGATACATACGTGCCGACGGCTTCGGCATCACTGCTGCATGCCGACGCTATCTGGCGCCGCTGGTCCGTGGTGAGGACTACCCGCCATACATCGACGGCCTTCCCGATTACGTGACACTGAAAAACGTCCCGGTTGCCAAAAAGTTGCGGACAAAGTTTGTGCTATGATCAGCCGCTTTTTTGGCTCGGGCATCCCCGGAAAAACGATGACGATTGATGATCGGCGCTGCCTTGGGTTGCCCGGTCAACAGTTCACTGGGAGGTAGAACTCATGTCCACTGACCTGGCTCTTTGGCTGGCCATCGGCGCGTCGCTACTGGCGGTGCTCTATGGCGTGGTTTCCGTGCAATGGATTCTGAAACAGGATGCAGGCAATGCACGCATGCAGGAAATTGCCGGAGCCATTCAGGAAGGGGCCAAAGCCTATCTGAACCGTCAATACACAGCCATCGGTATTGTCGGCGTGGTGCTGTTCGTGGTGTTGGCCGTCGCGCTGGGCTGGGCGACCGGCATCGGCTTTGCGATCGGCGCACTGCTGTCGGCTGCCACCGGTTACGCGGGTATGTACATATCGGTACGCTCAAACGTCCGCACCGCCCAAGCAGCTCATCAGGGGCTCAATGCCGCGCTGACGGTCGCGTTTCGCGGCGGTGCAATCACGGGCATGCTCGTCGTCGGCCTCGGTTTGTTGGGCGTGGCGGGCTACTTTGCCGTGCTGAAGGCGCTGGGCATGAACACCGAGGACATTTTGCATGCACTCGTCGGCCTGGCCTTCGGCGGTTCGCTGATTTCGATTTTCGCGCGTCTCGGTGGCGGCATATTCACCAAAGGCGCTGACGTCGGCGCCGACCTGGTTGGCAAGGTCGAAGCCGGAATTCCCGAGGATGACCCGCGCAATCCGGCAGTCATTGCGGACAACGTTGGCGACAACGTCGGCGACTGCGCCGGTATGGCCGCGGACCTGTTCGAAACCTACGCCGTCACAATCATCGCGACAATGTTGCTCGGTGGCCTGTTGCTGAAAGACTCAGGCGAAGCCGGCGTCATCTACCCGCTGGTGCTGGGCGCGGTGTCTATTGTCGCATCGATCATTGGGACCTTTTTTGTCAAGGCCAGCCCCGGTGCCAAAATCATGAACGCGCTATACAAAGGTGTCATCGTTTCCGGCGTGCTGGCCGCGATCGCGTTTTACTTCGTTACCGACATCGTCATGGGCGATATCGAGGGCTACACAACGCTTGCGATGTGGGGCGCGTCCTTGATCGGCCTGGCCCTGACCGCGGCCCTGATCGTCATCACCGAGTACTACACCGGCACCGAATTCAGCCCGGTTCAAAAAATCGCGAATGCTTCCGCCACCGGTCATGCGACGAACATCATTGCGGGCCTGGGTGTGTCGATGAAGGCAACCGCACTGCCGGTAATCGCAGTGACGCTCAGCATCTGGGGTGCCTATGAGCTGGCCGGCATCTACGGTATTGCGATCGCGGCCACGACGATGCTGTCGATGACCGGCATGATCGTTGCCCTGGATGCGTTCGGACCGATCACCGACAACGCCGGCGGCATCGCGGAAATGGCTGAACTACCGGCCGAAATCCGCGGCATCACCGACCCGCTGGACGCGGTTGGCAATACCACCAAGGCGGTCACCAAGGGTTACGCGATCGGCTCGGCCGGCCTTGCCGCACTGGTGTTGTTTGCCGATTACACCAACAACCTGCGGGCCCAGGGCATTGACGCCGTGTTCGAGTTGAACGACCCGGCCGTGATCATCGGCTTATTTATCGGTGGCCTGGTACCGTATTTGTTCGCCGCACTGGCCATGGAAGCCGTCGGCAGAGCTGCGGGCTCGGTCGTCGAAGAAGTCCGCCGGCAGTTTCGGGAAATCCCCGGCATCATGGAAGGCACCACCAAGCCCGACTATTCGCGGGCCGTTGACCTGTTGACGAAGGCCGCGATCAAGGAAATGGTCATTCCATCACTGCTGCCGGTGCTGGTGCCGGTCGTTCTGGTTCTCGTCATGAATACGCTGATGGGCCCCGGGGCCGGCGTCCGTGCGCTGGGCGGACTGCTGATCGGTACGATTGTCACTGGCCTGTTCGTCGCCATCTCGATGACCACGGGCGGCGGCGCCTGGGACAATGCCAAAAAATACATCGAGGACGGCAACGTCGGCGGCAAGGGATCGGAGGCGCATAAAGCCGCCGTGACCGGGGATACGGTGGGCGACCCTTATAAGGATACGGCCGGACCGGCGATCAACCCGCTAATCAAAATCATTAACATCGTGGCGCTTTTAATGGTGCCCCTGCTCTAGAAAAACTTTCAGGCGCGAGAGTTTTTGATCAGGCCGACACGCGTTCAGTCCGCTGACCGAGCGGATGCGGCCGGTCGACATAATTACCCTGAATAAAATCGACGCCCAGGTCGCGAAGTTGATCGAAATCCGATTCGTCTTCGACCTGTTCCGCAATGACTTTGAAGCCAACAGCCCGGGACAACCGGGTGATGGCGGCAACGATTTCGTGATTGACACTGTCGTTAATCAGATCCCGGGTATAGGCGCCGTCGATCTTCAGATAATCGACCTCCAGTCCGGGCAGGCTGGCAAGTGAACCGATGTCGCTGCCAAAATCATCGAGACTAAACTGACAACCCATGCCGTGCAGAACGCCGACGAACCGATGCGCATGGTCCAGGTTTCCGATGACGGCACTTTCAGTCACTTCGAAGCAAATTTGTGACGGGTCGACATCGCTGTGATCCAGACACTCCACCACATACTCCAGAAAACTTTCATCACTCATGCTTTGGCCGGAAATATTAATCGCGAGACTGCGTTTGTCCGGCAATCGGATTGCGCCATGGCCTACCAAAGCCAACGCGGTGCGAACCACCCATCGATCCAGGCTGCCGATCAATTGGTAACGCTCGGCGGCAGGAAGGAACTGCCTGGGCTGAATCAGGCTCCCGTCCTCGTCCTTCATGCGCAGCAGGACCTCGGCGGCAGGACCTGTAGGCACACGACCGGCGACCGAGATGATTGGTTGAGTATGCAGTTCGAACTGCTCGTTCTTCAACGCAGTCTGCAGTTTCTGCAGCCAGTGAATTTCGCCACGCTGTCGGGCGATTGCCTCGTCCCGGGCCGAGTAAACGTGCACACGATTTCGTCCCTGCTGCTTGGCCACGTAACACGCGGAATCCGCCGCACTGAGCAAGTCATCGATTGAACTGCTCTCGGGACCGACCTGGACCAGGCCCAGGCTGACACCGACGGAAAATATCTTGTCCTGCCAGACAAAGCGATAGCCGCGCACGGCACTGCAAGTGTCGTCGGCAATCTGGCGCGCCTTGCTCAACGGGCAGCCGACCAGCAGCATGCCAAATTCGTCGCCACCGAGCCGGCCGACAAAATCCGATTCACGCACTTCTTCTTTGGCTAAAGCCGCGATCTCCCGCAGCATGGTGTCACCGGCCAGATGTCCTACCGAGTCGTTGACCGCTTTGAACCGGTCGAGATCCAGGTAACACAACACATGGCTGACACCTTCACTGCGCGACGCCTGCAGTGCCAGGTCCAGCTGGCGCTCGAATTCGCGGCGGTTTATCAGCCCCGTCAGCGCGTCATGGGCTGCCTGGTAACTCATTTCCCGCGTCAGGCCGCGCATTTCGCTGACGTCGCGCAGGATGATGACCGTGCCGGCGACGGACGCATCCGGGGCGACGATCGGTGACGCCGTCAGCTCGATGGACACCTCTTTCTTGCCGTCCTTTGACACCAGCAGGGCGCCTCTGCCGAGGTTCACACGCCGTCGCTGCACCAGTGATTTGCTGACCGGGTCACCGAGATCCCGGCGGTCCGACTCGTCCACCAGCTTGGCTATATCGCTGAGCTGTCGACCGATGGCACTGGCACGAGTGGTACCGGCCAAATGCTCCGCGGCCGTGTTCATATAATCGATGACACCCTTGGTGTTGGTCGTAATGACGCCCTCACCAATCGATTCCAGCGTGATCTGCGCCTGCCGCTTACCTTTGCTCAGTGTCGCCTCGATGCTTTTGCGGTAGGTAATATCGCGGGCCACGGTCAGAATCACCTTTTCACCGCGATATTCAATGCACGTACCGGTGGCCTCGGTCCACCGCCCGCGTTCCTGGCCGTCGATCAACTGCAGTTCATAGCTCGGCATCTGATTGTTGCTGCCAAGCTGCCGGGAAATCGCCGTGCGTGCGATGGCCCGATAGGCCGGGTCGCACCAGGTCCGTTACTTGTTGACCAACAAGCTGATCCGGACTGACACCCAGCAAGTCCGCCGCAATCTGGTTCGCGAAGATTACCCGCTCGCGATGCACGATGACGACTTCGGGCATCGTATTGGCCAGATCGTGAAACAACGCTTCGCGCTGACGCATCTGCTTGTCTTTATCATGCAGCGCGTCGAAGAGATGATTAATCGTGTCAGCGAGTTCGCTTAATTCAGGGTCGCTGCCGCCGGTGGGGATTCTTTTGCCGAATGCGGCATTGGAAGCGACATCGGCGACCTCATCGTGAAGCTCTATCACCTGGCGTCGATAACGCAGCCTGGAGAACCAGAAATACACGCAGGCCAGCGCTAATATTGCGGCTGCGCCTGCGAGCGCAAACAAAGGCGAGAAATCGAATATTCGTGACATAACAGGCGATATACAGCAGCTTAGCCCAAGGGCTGCGGGGCTGCTCCTCGGCCTGCAGCAAAGCAATAGGGTTGATCTTGGTCCTGTGTTGGCATCCCAGGCAACTCTTGCGGTTATTTAAGGGGCGGTAGGCGGTGGAAAGGCACCAGCGGCTACGGCAAACGCCGACGGGTTTGGCCTAGAATAGCCCATGCATCGGGTCGGGCACGCCATGATTCACCATAATCAGGCCGAGGTCTTGTGACGGTGATGAGAACTTCGTAATCTCGCGCGCCTCGGACGGCTGCTGGCTTGCAAAACTTAACGATGAAATTCGACTACGCCCGACAGAACATGGTAACGCAGCAAGTGCGGGTCGGGGGCGTGGCCGATCGGCGGGTGATCGAAGTCATGTCGGAGGTACCCAGGGAACAGTTTGTACCTGACGGCTATCGGGAACTCGCCTTTGCCGATACCAGCATTCCGCTGCCTCATGGACAGTTCATGCTAAACCCGGCACTGGAGGGACAGCTGCTGCAGGCACTGGATCTTGATCCGGGCGACAGCGTTCTGGAAATCGGGACCGGCAGTGGTTTTATGACCGCCTGTCTGGCGCGGCTGGCCCGCGAGGTATTGACCGTCGATATCTTTGAAGACCTGGTGGAAGCCGCCCGCGGCCAATTGGCTGCGCAAAAAATTCACAACGTAGAGTTTGAGACCGGTGACCTGTTTGAGATGCAGTTCACCGGACACTACGATGCAATCGCAGTGACCGGTTCCGTGCCCGAATACGATGACCGAATGGAGGAGTGGCTAAAACCAGGCGGCAGACTGTTCATCGTTGTCGGGCAAGCGCCATTGATGAAGGCACGGCGAATCACAAGCGTTGACGAAAGCGTTTGCACCACCGAAACGCTGTTCGAGACCGTACTGCTGCCATTGATTCAACGGCAACGCGTCGAGCCATTTCGCTTTTAGAGACGAACCATGGAAGGAATAACTGCAAGCAAAGCCGCCGAATTGCTGCACAGCGATGATGCTGGTACAACCGTATTGCTCGATGTCCGAGAAGACGTCGAACTGAGCATGGCAGCGATCGATGGCGCCATGCACATACCGATGGGTCAGATACCGGCACGCATTGGCGATTTAAATCCTGACCAGACTATTGTCGTCATGTGCCATTCCGGTGGACGCAGTGCCCAGGTCGCAACGTATCTGAGCCAGCAGGGATTTCCGAATGTGTTCAATCTCAACGGGGGCATCCAGGCATGGTCGCGCAGTGTCGATTCCACCATCCCTGAATATTGAGCCGGTTGGCGGACAGAACCGACGCCAGTCGTGTCGCCACTCTATCGAATTGTTATAGGTTCGCCGTGGTCAGTGTCAGCAACAGAGTCTAGTACAATACGCGCCAGCACATCGCCTGGCTGAAATCCTGCGCCTGGAACAGGCGCCCTATTTCTGGAGTCAATGGAATGACGAAATCAATCCGACTTTTGACCCTCATCACCGCCTCGCTGTTTGTCCTGCCTGTGCACAGCGAGACGCTGATGGAAATTTACCAGCGTTCGTTGGGCAGCGATCCATCGTTGAGAGAGGCGGATGCGCTGCGCCGCGCAACCTTGCAATCCAAGCCCCAGGCCATTGCCAATTTACTGCCGCAGATCGACAGCTCGGCCGCCTGGAACAACACCGAGCAAGACGGTGTCAGCACCCAGTTTGCTGCCGACCCGATCAGCGGCGCAACCGGTTTCTTCAACGTGCCATCCGAGTCGGATGTCGACGCGCTGAGTTGGTCACTTGATCTTCGCCAAACCATATTTCGCTGGGACCAGTTCGCGCTGCTGGCACAAGCGAGCAAAGAAGTCGCGCGGGCTGAAGCGGATTATCGGGCCGCCGAGCAGGACCTGATGATTCGGGTGGCCGATGCCTATTTCAATGTGCTGGCGGCGGAAGACACTCTGACATCGGAACAAGCAGCGAAAGAAGCGATCAGCCGGCAACTCGAGCAGGCACAGCGGCGCTTTGAAGTCGGTTTGATCGCCATCACCGACGTGCAGGAAGCGCAGGCCGGATACGACACAGCCGTTTCCGTCGAGATTCTCGCCAAACGGAATCTGGCGACAGCGAAGGAGCAATTACGCGAGGTTACCGGTGATTACCCTGTGACCCTGGCCAAGCCGATCGACGCCATGCCGTTGATCGGACCCGATCCGGCCAACAACGACCAGTGGGTCGACACCGCCCTGCAACGGAACCTGAGCCTGGTATCGGCCCAGATCGGGGCTGATATTGCGCGTGACAACGTCAGGCTGGCACGCAGCGGCCATTATCCAACGCTGGAAATCGTTGCCTCCTACGGAAACTCGCAAAGAGACGGTGATACCACAACGTCTGATATTTTTACGGGTGTCCCGACGACCAGACCGGTCGACACGGACCAGGACACCACCCGGATCGGCGTACAGTTCACGCTGCCGATCTTCAGCGGCGGCGGGGTCCACGCTGATGCAAGGCAAGCCGTGTACCTGCACCGGGCCGCCAAGGAAAACCTCGAACGGGTCGCGCGCCAGGTCGAGCGGGAAACCCGCGACGCCTACCTCGGTGTGGATTCAGAGATTGCCCGCGTCAAGGCACTGCGCCAGGCGCGCAAATCCAGCCAGACGGCGCTGGAAGCGACCGAAGCCGGCTTTGAAGTCGGCACCCGAACGACCGTCGACGTGCTGGACGCGCGCCGGCAGTTATTCATCACCGAAACCAATTATGCGCGTAGCCGTTACGACTACATCGTCAACTGGCTCAGGCTGAAACAGGCGGCCGGGAATTTAACGGTCAGCGACCTGACGACGGTCAACAGCTGGCTGCAGCAATAACCCCGACACCACCGGCCACGCGACTGGTGTTGCTCCAGCCGGTCCCGGCAGCGTTCGCGGTCACTTGGCGCCGGCGTTTTGATCGACCAACGGCGCAATCAAGGTCAATAGTCGATCCAGCGCGCCGCGATTGCTGTCAACCACACCGCGACCGAGCGTGCCGAGGCGCAGGCGTTCGCCTGCATCGCCCAACAGGTTGATCACAGCTTCGCCAAGCTCGTCCGCGTCCGTGACGATCCTCGCAGCGCCGGCATCCTGCAGCAGTCGCGCGATGTCTTCAGCGTTATACGTGTAGGGTCCGGTCAGCACCGGTTTACCGAGTGCAGCCGGTTCCAGCAGATTGTGACCGCCGACCTGCACCAGGCTTCCGCCAACGAATGCAATATCCGCCGCCGCATAGAAGACCGGCAGCTCGCCCATGCTATCGCCGATGAACACCTCGGTATCCATCGTGCAATCGTCTCCGGTGCTGCGGCGAACCGCGCTGAATCCTTGTTTGACGGTCAGCGAGGTCACGGTTTGAAACCGCTCCGGATGCCGCGGAACCATCAACAGCAGTGCATTTGGAAACACGTCCAGAACCTGGCGGTGCGCGGCAAGTACGATTTCCTCCTCGCTAGCGTGGGTGCTTGCCGCTATCCAGACCGGGCGATCGGGGGCGTGGCTTTGTCTGAACTGTGCCCCGTCGATCTCGATATCGGCCGGCAAATTAAAATCGAACTTGATGTTGCCGGTGACATTCGTGCGCTGGGGATCAGCGCCTAGCGCCAGGAAACGTTTCGCATCGGCTTCACTCTGCGCGGCAATGACAATGCCATGCGACAGCGTCTGGCGAAACAGGCTCAACATCCAGCGATAGCGGTTGACCGATTTCGGCGACACGCGTGCACTGGCCAACACCAGCGGCACATCGCGACGACCGCACTCGTGATAGAGGTTCGGCCATAGTTCAGTCTCGAGCACGATCAGGAGTTTCGGCCGCGACCAATCGAAAAATTTGCGGACTGCGCCCGTCAAGTCGAACGGTGCGTAGCTGTGCACGACCGCATCACCGAACAACTCGCGCGCGCGCTGCGCCCCGGTCGGCGTCACCGTCGTTAAAACCACCGGCTGTGTTGGGTAAAGCTCTAGTAATGCACGCACCAGTGCCGCCGCGGCCTGGATTTCGCCAACCGATACGGCATGGACCCAGATGCTCGGCTGCGGCAAACGCGCGTGGCCGCGTCCAAACCGCTCACTGATGCGCTGGCGGTATTCCGGGTTCGTGCGGCTGCGCCACAGCAGGTGTCCCAGTAACACCGGGATCAACAGGTACCCAAGGATGACGTAGATGAAGCGCAATCAGGACAGCTTGCGGATCGCGTCGAGAATTCCCGACGTCGACCGGCCTTCGAGGTAGTTCAGAATTTCGACGCTGCCGCCATTTTCGAGCACGATGCGGCCGCCGGCCACGGCTTCCGGCGCGTAATCGCCACCCTTGACCAGCACGTCAGGCAGAACCTCGGCCACCAGCTGCTCCGGAGTCTCCTCGGCAAATGGCACCACCCAGTCGACGGCCGCCAGGCCGGCCAGCACCGCCATCCGGTCCGCCAGTGGATTGATCGGCCGTCCTTTGCCTTTGAGCCTGGTCACCGATTCGTCGGTATTGACGGCCACCATCAAACGATCGCCGCGGGTCTTGGCCTCCTGCAGGTAACTGACATGGCCGGTGTGCAACAAATCGAAACAGCCGTTGGTCATGACGATGCGCTCGCCCCGCGCCCGCGCCTCCTCGGCCACACGGCCGGCTTCGGAGCGCGCCAGTAAGCCCCGGCCGCCTTGCCCGTGTTCGTGCAACGCAAGCTTCAGTTCAGAAGGCGTAACCGAGGCAACGCCGATCTTGCCTACGACGAGCCCGGCAGCGAGATTCGCCAGCCCGGCCGCATCCAGGATCGGTAACCCGGCACCAACGCCGGCGGCCAGTGCTGCAATAACCGTGTCGCCGGCACCGGTCACGTCATAGACCTCGCGGCCCCGGGCCGGCAGGATCGCCGCTTCGGTGTCTGCGGCCACGACCAGCATGCCCCGCTCGCCTAAGGTGACGACCAGCGCTTGAAGCTCGAGCTCGTTGCGCAGCGTCTCCGCCCGCGACACCAGCTTGTCGTCCGCGTCGCTGGCCCCGGCCACGGCTTCGAACTCCGCCAGGTTCGGCGTCAGCACGGTGGCACCGCGGTAGGGCGTGAAATCGGTGTTCTTGGGATCCACCAGCACCGGCACGCCCTGTTCGCGACACTGCGCAATCAGCGCCGACACATCGCCGAGCGTGCCCTTGGCGTAGTCCGACAAGATGCAGATGTCGTTACCGGCCAGTTCGTTTTGCAAAACGCCGGCCACCTTAGACGCATCGTCGGCAGCGTAAACTTCTTCGGTATCGAGTCGCAGCAACTGCTGATTGCGGCTCAAGACGCGAAGCTTGGTGATCGTCGGCCGGTCCGCCGACTCGGCCAGCGCGGTCTTAACGCCCTGCGACTCGAGCAGTTCGCGCAATACCGTCGCATTGGCATCTTTGCCGACGATGCCGGCCACCGTCGTCACTGCACCGAGGCTGGACAGGTTGACCGCGACATTCGCAGCACCACCGGCACGGGCTTCGGTCTCGGTCACACACACCACCGGCACCGGCGCTTCCGGAGAGATTCGCGACGTCGGCCCGAAGGAGTACTGATCGAGCATCAAATCGCCCACGACCAGAATTCGGACCGCGGAAAAGTCAGGAACAGTCAGACTCATGGCTAGTAAGAACCGCCCGTGATGCAGGCCGGAATGTTAGCACAGGCGGTGATTAGCGAATGCTCACAGGCGGAATCTGGATGGCGGCATCATGCACATATGTACACGGGCGACCGGCCGTCTGTTTATTCCCGAGGCGGATTTGTTTAATTAATTGTTACGGAACCCAGGCAAGGCGATTTTTTCGACGTTGTTTGTATCGGTACTGCGTGTAACTCTGACGGCCTCGCCAGCCATCACATCACCCGCACTTCGAATCCCCACAGGACAGGCAGGTCATGCAGCCGTCCATCAACACGACGGCAACGGTGTTGCAGTGTAAGCACAACTGCGCGCCTTCCGGGTAGTCGCTCTTCGCAAACGCATCCTGCTGTTTTTTCTGCTCTTCGTACGCGCGGCGCGTGGCCTCGATCAGCTTTTTCTGATGCGGATCCAGCGTCGCTGGCGGCAGCATGCCGATGTACCGCAGGTGTTTCTCGATGATATGCCCGAGCTCGGCGATGATCGACGGCATGAACTTGCCGCCCGGTTGCCAGTAGCCACCGCGCGGGTCAAACACCGCTTTCAGTTCGTCAACCAGAAACGTCACATCACCGCCTTTGCGAAACACGGCGGACATGATGCGGGTCAGCGCGACGATCCACTGATAGTGGTCCAGATTCTTGGAATTGATAAAGATCTCGAATGGCCGCTGGGTTTCGTGCTCGGTGTCCGGGTTCAAAACGATGTCATTGATCGTCACGTACATCGCATGGTCCGACACCGGCGTCTTGACCTTGTAGGTCGAGCCTCGCAGCATTTCGGGCCGATCCAGCTTCTCGTGCATGCGGACGACCTTGCCGTCCGAGCTGGTCTCCCGCGGTGGCGCGGTCGCCGCCTCTGACTTCGCAACAGCTTCGCCAGCGTCTGGTGTCACTTTGTCCACGGGCTGCTCGACCCGGTAATCCACGATTTTCTTGTCAATCTTGATCGTTGCCATGATTTTGCTTCTTTGCCATGTGACCGCCGCTGTCATCAACTGCCGTCAGAATTTTCCGTAGTAGCCCTCTTTAAGTGCATCGAACAGATTTGCGGCCGTATGCACCTCGCCGTCGTACTCGATCTCTTCGTCCCCGGCCACCGAGATCTCCGCGCCGTCATCGAGGACGAACGTATATAAAGTGTTTTTCAGATCCTTCTCGGTAACCAGTACGCCCTGAAATGCCTCCGGGTTAAACCGGAACGTCGTGCAGCCTTTCAGACCTTTTTCGTAGGCGTACATATAAATGTTTTTAAAGTCCTCATACGGGAAATCGGTCGGCACGTTGGCTGTTTTTGAAATCGACGAATCGACCCATTTCTGCGCCGCCGCCTGGATATCGACGTGCTCGGTGGGCTTGACGTCCTCGGCCGTCGTGAAGTAATCCGGCAGCTGCTCGTCGGGGTTGTCCGACTCCGGCATCGCCCGTTGATTGACGAGCTGCCGGTAGGCCAAAAGCTCAAACGAAAACACGTCCACCTTTTCCTTGGCTTTTCTGCCTTCGCGAATCACGTTGCGGAAATAATGCTGGGCGAAGCTGGGCTCGATGCCATTGCTGGCATTGTTTGCCAGTGACAGCGAGATCGTGCCGGTCGGCGCAATCGAACTGTGATGCGTGAAACGAGCACCCTCCTCGATCAATGCTTCAACCAGTTCCGGCTCAACTCCCGCCAAACGCTGCATATAGCGGCTGTAGCGGCCATGCAGGATCCGCCCGGGCACCTTGTCGCCGGGCTGGTAGCCGTCGGCTGCCATCTCCGGACGACTGCGCAGCATCCCCGCGGTCACGGTGAATTCCTCGTTCATGATCGGCGCCGGCCCCTTTTCCCGGGACAGGTCCAGCGCGGCCTGCCAGCCGGCCACGGCCAGCTCGCGCGCCACGGCTTCGGTGAACTCGACCGAGTCTGCAGAACCGTATTTCATGCGCAGCATACTCAGCGTCGAACCGAGCCCGAGAAACCCCATGCCGTGTCGGCGCTTGCGCACAATTTCGTCGCGCTGGCCGCCGAGCGGCAAGCCATTGATCTCAACGACGTTGTCGAGCATGCGCGTGAACACCTGCACGACTTCGCGGAAGTCCTCCCAGTCGAACCGGGCCTTGTCCGAAAACGGCTCGAGAACAAACCGGGTCAGGTTGACCGAACCCAGCAGGCAGGAACCATACGGTGGCAGCGGCTGCTCACCGCACGGGTTGGTCGCGCGAATGTTCTCGTCGAACCAGTTGTTGTTCATGTCGTTGACGCCGTCAATCAACACGAAACCCGGCTCGGCAAAATCATAAGTGGAGCTCATGATGACGTCCCACAGCCGCCGTGCCGGCAGTGTTTTGTACACCTTGCAGGCTACCCGGCCGTCATCGTCGGTCAGGTAACCCTCGGTGATCGGCCAGTCACGCCAAACGACCTGCTCAGGGTTTTCCAGATCGACGTTGTCGGACTCAATCTGCCGCCGGTCCAGCGGAAAGGACATGATCCAGTCGTCGCCGTTTTGCACCGCGCGCATGAAATCGTCGGTGATCAAAAGCGACAGGTTGAATTGCCGCAGCCGCCCGTTTTCGCGCTTGGCACGGATGAAATCCATGACATCGGGATGGCTGATGTCGAAGGTGCCCATTTGCGCGCCGCGGCGGCCGCCAGCCGACGACACCGTGAAACACATCTTGTCGTAGATATCCATGAACGACAGCGGTCCCGACGTATAGGCGCCGGCGCCGGACACGTAGGCGCCTTTGGGACGCAATGTTGAAAATTCGTAGCCGATGCCGCAACCGGCTTTCAGCGTCAGGCCGGCCTCGTGGACTTTATCGAGAATGTCGTGCATCGAATCACTGATGCTGCCGGACACGGTGCAATTGATTGTCGAGGTCGCCGGTTTGTGCTCGATTGCACCGGCATTGGAAATAATGCGGCCGGCCGGAATAGCACCTTTGCGCAGCGCCCAGAAAAATGATTCGAACCACTGCTCACGATCGGCCTCGGCTTCAACTTCGGACAGCGCCTTGGCGACCCGCCGGTAGGTGTCGTCCATGGTTTCATCTTTGATGGCGCCGGTTTTTGATTTCAGTCGATACTTTGTATCCCAGATGTCGACCGATGCTTCCTGGAAGGGAATCGCGGACGTGACGGCAGCTTCTCTCTGCGCTGCGGTTTTCATTGTTTGAATCGAACCCCCAACAAACTGTCCTTAACCTGACGGCGTGACGCCGCCTGCCTCATCCCCTGCCAATGAACCAAACGTGCCCGGTCAAACGAAGCCCAATCCCCTTTTTTGCGGCTCTCGATTCCACTACCAAACCCGTTCATCGGCGACCAAATCCGGCCAGACCCCCCTGATCCGGAACCAAAAAAAGCCAAATGGATCGGCACAAGATGTTGTACCGACGAGCGCCTAGATTATGTCTCAGCGCGGGTTCTGTCAAGACTTTCCTTCGTCCCGATTGCTGGGGATGATTTCTTTAAAAACAATAACTTATACATTTCTTGTCTATTTAGACTGGGAAAAATATTGCGCTAGCTTAGAGGTTTTTTTTGACCCCTCAAACCACAATATCTTGTGTTTTGTTGTCCCCAGCTCTTGCAGTTGTTTTCCACAGTTTTCCCACACGCTGAAGCTTGAAAATTGGCCCACCAACCCCATTACAGAGCCTATGAAAGTCGCCCGTGGTGGTGCGACCGAACACTGAAAAATGCAGGAGACAAAGATCATGAGCGTTATTCGTTACGAACCAACCCGGTACCGGCCGTTCAGCGGGTTCGACCGCCTGTTCGGCACCGGTTTCGTGCCCGGTATTCCGGCCGATGAGGACAGCGTCAGCGACTGGGTACCGTCGGTGGATATCCAGGAAGAGGACCAGCGCTACGTCGTCCAGGCGGATTTGCCGGGTGTGGCCCCCGAAGATATTGAAGTCACGCTGGAAGACGGGGTCCTGGCCATTCAGGGATCACGATCCGCGGCGAGCGACGAGGAGAAAGAAGGCTATCGCCGCGTCGAGCGCGTGACCGGACGTTTTCACCGTCGCTTCCGCCTGCCAGAAACCACCGATGCAGCCGCCATTTCGGCCATCAACCGCAACGGGGTCCTGGAAGTCAGCATCCCCAAGCAGGAAAAGCTGCAGCCTCAGCGCATTGAGGTCCAAGCGTCCTGATCTGAGCCGAACAATAACGATAAGAGAACGCAGCGGCGGGCGGAACCTTTCGCCCGCTGCTGCTGTCCTTTACGAAACCCGCTATCATTCCGGGTCGCATTCCCTTTCCACGCACAAGGTTGAATAGATGAATCAAGTTTTGTCCCGGCTCTGCCCGGGGGTACTGGCCGCTGTTGTCATATCGGTTAACGCTTTTGCCCAACTGCCGGCAAAAGTTGGGGACCAGGAGATGCCGAGCCTGGCACCGTTGGTCAGTCGAACCTCACCCGCCGTCGTCAACATCGCCACCCAGGGCACGGTCGCGGCGCGGCGTAACCCGATGATGGACGATCCATTTTTCCGGCGCTTTTTCGGGGTGCCGCAGGAACGCGAGCGGCAGGTCCGCAGCGCGGGTTCCGGTGTTATCGTCGATGCGAAGAAAGGCTATGTCCTGACCAATCACCACGTCATTGAGAACGCCGATCAGATCGAGGTCGTGCTCGATGACGATCGCTCGCTGCAGGCGACCGTGGTGGGATCGGACCCGGGCACCGATATCGCCGTGCTGTTACTGGAAGATTACGACAACCTCGTGGACATGCCACTGGGTGATTCCGAGGAACTACAGGTCGGCGATTTCGTGGTCGCCATCGGCAATCCATTTGGTCTGCAGCACACCGTGACTTCGGGCATCGTCAGCGCACTGGGCCGCCACGGCATCAGCCGTGACGGCTACGAGGATTTTATTCAGACCGATGCGTCAATTAATCCCGGCAACTCGGGCGGCGCGTTAATCAATTTGAAGGGCGAACTGGTCGGCATCAACTCGGCGATTTTCAGCAGCAGTGGCGGCAATATCGGCATCGGGTTCGCGATACCGGTGAACATCGCCAAAGCGATCATGGAACAGATCCTCGAGTTCGGCGAGGTGCGTCGTGGTCTGCTCGGCGTCAGCATCAGTGATTTCAATGCCGAAACTGCCAAGGCCTTCGGCGTCGAAGCAACCCAGGGCGCACTGGTTCAGGAGATCGTGCCGGACTCCGCCGCGGAAAAGGCCGGCGTCGAGGTCGGCGATGTCATCGTTTCGGTCAACGGTGTAACGATCACGGACGCCGCGGACCTGCGTACCACCATTGGCCTCAAACGTAGCGGTGAGACGGTCAAACTCATCCTGATTCGTGACGGTGATCGCGAAACGGTAACCGCTATGTTGGACGAACTCGACATGAACCCGGTCATGGCGGCCGGGGAACTGCATCCGGGACTGGCCGGTGCACAATTTTCCACCTACCACGGCGATGCCGGAAACTACAGCGGCAGCGGTGTGATGGTAGACAACGTCGATGCCGGCAGCCCGGCAGCGCTGAGTGGACTGCGGACAAGTGACATCATCACGTCGCTGAACCGGCAGCAGGTAAGCTCCGTTACGGAATTGCGCGAGATTGCCGAGGACCAGAACCTGTTGCTGCTGCGAATTCAACGCGGTAACCGTACATTGTTGTTACAGATTCGCTGACCGACAAGCGACCCTGGAAGCAGCGGCTCGGGCAGGCATGCGGACGCGGCGTGCCGCGCTTTGACTCTGGTGTTGCTATTCGGGCGTGCCAGCTAACGCCAGCAAGGCAGCGCGTCGTTCGTCCGCATCCAATTCGCCCAGTGCCATGGCGCGCTGATAAAACTCCTCCAGGTCGCCGCCGCTTTCACGAAGCAGGGCCGAAAATGCCGGCACGTAGTCCTCGTAGACGGACACCGCAGCGAGACTGGCATTATTGACCGGCCCACTGAACCAACCGGAGAACGGGGCCGGCCCGGCCCAATCCGCACTGAGCGCAGCGTAGTCCGCACGCAGCGCTTCAACAATTGCCGCCTTGGCTGCACGCCGTTCGATGTCGGTCTGATCCGAGGCATACAGCGCCACAAATTCGCTCCGCGTGCTTGCAATCAGCGCCCGCACTTCCTCGTGCCGCGCCAACCCCTGCCGATAGACGGCGACGGCCGCCGGACCCTCGCGTGATTCAATCCAGCGCGTCATCCCAACTTGCTCGATCAGGGTGGCAAAGCTTTCGTTGAATTGCGTGTCACCTTTGACATACAGCTCTTGGTGCGCCAGTTCGTGAAACAACAAGCCAACCAGGCGCTGATCGCCCATGCCCAACATGGTATTCAGCAGGGGATCGTCAAATCGCCCCAGCGTCGAGTACGCTGCCACGCCACCGACAAAAATGTCCGCGCCGTTGTCGGCGAGCTTCGCCGCAAATTCATGGGCAGCGGTTTCATGAAAATACCCGCGGTAGGCCAGGCAGCCAACCACCGGGAAACACCAGGTCTGCGGTTCCAGTGAGAACTCGGGCGCGGCAAACACATTCCAGACGATGTAGCGCCGTTCCAGATCGGCATATTCGGTGTAGCTGCCGTTCGCCGGCAGCAACAATTGATCCTCTGCAAACGCGAGCGCGGTACCGGCCAGTTCGAGTTTGGAACGCAACTCCGCACTCGTGTCGGGATCGGCCAGCACCGCATCCACCGGCTCACGCGCGCGCATCAACTGGAACTGCCCACGGGCCGCTTGCAGGTAATAACCCGCCTCGCAGCCTCCCAGCAGGACCAGCAATGCGCTGGCACCCAAAACTGTGCAAACAGACCTGGTTCTGCTGATCCACGTGACCGCAGCCATAAGGGCTACAATGATTCCATGCAGATTTATCTTGTCGGTGGCGCGGTCCGTGACAAGCAATTGGGTTTGCCGGTTCGGGAAAAAGACTGGGTCGTCGTCGGTGGCGCCGCTGAGGCACTCGAGGCCCAGGGCTACCGGATGGTGGGCAAGAGCTTTCCGGTCTTTCTTCATCCGGAGACCGGCGAGGAATACGCCCTGGCACGCACCGAGACTAAAACCGGTCCGGGATACCGCGGTTTTACGGTACACAGCGGTACCGATGTCACGCTGGAGCAGGATCTGAAACGTCGCGATCTGACGATCAATGCAATGGCAGAAGATAGCGATGGAACGATCATCGATCCCTACGGCGGCCTTAAAGACCTCAACTCAAAAGTGTTGCGACACGTCTCGGACGCCTTCCGCGAGGATCCGCTGCGGATTCTGCGTGTGGCGCGATTCGCGGCACGTTATCACGATCTTGGGTTTACGGTGGCCGATGATACGCTCGAATTGATGGCGCAAATGACGGCCGCTGGCGAAACCGATGCGCTGGTACCGGAACGGGTCTGGCGGGAAACCGAACTCGCGCTGACCGAACCCAGACCAGAAGTGTTTTACGAGCGTTTGAAACAATGCGGTGCATTGGCCGTCATTTACCCTGAACTCGATGCGCTGTTCGGCGTGCCACAACCGGAGCAGTGGCACCCGGAAGTGGACACCGGCGTGCACGCGATGCTGTCGGTAAAAACCGCCGCGCGGCTGTCCCCGAGTAGCGAAGTTCGTTTCGCGGCGCTGGTGCACGATCTCGGCAAGGGCACGACGCCCAGGGAACAATGGCCCGGTCATCGTGCGCACGAGCAACGCGGAATTGCACTGGTGCAGAGCTTGTGCCAGCGGCTGGGTGTTCCAAACCGCTACCGCGACCTGGCCGTGCACGTCACCCAGTACCATACGAAGTGTCACCGCGCTTTGGAGTTGCGTCCGGGGACCTTGTTGCAAATGCTGGAAGACGTCGACGCGTTTCGCCGGCCGGACCGCTTCGACGATTTTCTGCTGGCCTGCGAGGCAGATGCCCGCGGACGTACCGGGCGCGAAACGGTGCCGTATCCGCAGGCCGACTTGATTCGTCAGGCCTGTGAGGCAGCCGGCAAAATCAGCGCCGAACAGTTCAAGGATCAGGATCTATCCGGCGAAGCGCTGGGCGCGGCCATCCACCAGGAGCGGGTCGAGGTGATTGCCGGAGTCAAAGCGAAATTTCGCCCAGCAGACGCGGTCTGATCCCGGGCGACGCTCAGGTAAACGCAAGGAAAAGTACGCCGGCCAGCAGCATCCGGTAAATCGCGAACGGCCACATGCTGACCCGTTTCAGCAAACGCAGGAACCAGGCGATGCACGCGTACGCACTGAGCCCGGCAACCAACACCGCCAGTGCCAGGATGCCCCACTGAACCGGCGCCGTTTGTTGCAGCAACTGCCATAGTTCAAGCATGGCCGCCAACGCGATGACCGGAACCGCCAGCAGAAAGGAAAATCGTGCAGCCGCCTCGCGCGACAATCCCAACGCCAGCCCGGCAGTAATCGTAATACCGGCCCGCGAAGTTCCGGGGATCAGCGCCAGGACCTGCGCCAGGCCGATCAGCATCGCGATGCCAAAGGTCACGGTGAATTCGTTGCGCCCTGATCCGCCATGCCGGTCGGACAGACCAAGCAGCAAACCGAAGATACCGGTAGCCAGGGCAATGATCAGCGGCGAGCGCAGCGTACTTTCCACAAAATCGTGGAACAAAAGTCCTGCGAGTCCGATCGGTACGGTGGCCAACAACAGGGACCACCCGAGACGCGCGTCATCTTCGTTGCTGCGACGGCCGCTCATCGAACCGAGCCAGGCTCGGAAAATGGCGTTGAGCTCGGCCCGAAAATAAATCAGCACCGCGCCCAGCGTGCCGAGATGCACGGCCACGTCGAATGCAAGACCCTGATCAGCCCAACCGAAAAAGCGTGGCGCGAGAATCAGGTGCGCTGAACTGGAAATCGGCAGGAACTCGGTCAGTCCCTGCACCAGCGCCAACACCACAGCCTCAATCCAGTCCACGTGTACCTCCCCGCGACCCAATGCAATCGATCGTCGGGCACATTACAGGATTCCCGGTCATGCGTAAGTTCGCCGGGGAACAAACCGAACATCGGTTCGGTACCTGTGAGGAATATGCGTTCACAGCACGCGCCTAAGGTCTTTGCCGCCGAACCCGCTGGGGAGCGTTATCGGGCCCGCGGGTCAGTGCCATGGCTTTGAAGGTTTCACCCATCTCGCCGGGCATGACCAGCCGGCGCGCCTGCCCAGCTTGTCCACCTGCGCGCTCAGATCCGCGTCCGCGGCGCGCTCGAGCTGGCGATCCAGGCCGGCGCCGATCAGAAACTGTGCCTGTGTCGTATAGCCCGACACCGTAAGCTGCGCCCGTTCGGCAGCGTCGGCGAGCTGGCTGAAATCCACCCAGGCGGTAATGTCCTGTAATCCCGGCCAGGTAAACGGGTCCGCATGAGCCCGGTGCTGATAGTGACAACGCAGCGTGCCCGTGCTGCGTGCTTCGGCGTAATATTCGCGCCGCGATAAACCATAATCGATGAACAACAGCATTCCCTGTTGCACAGAGCGACAGACCTCGGTTATCCAGGCGGGCAAGCGCAAGCGAATCTCCGATGTCAGCCCTGCCGGCAACACCTGGCCTAGCAGCGCCTGCAATTCGTCCACGGCAGAAGTCAGGTCCCAACCGGCAGGCCTCGGCGACCAGGCGAAGCCGGACCCGGAACAGCTGACCCCCAACTCCATCAGGCCGTCGTCGTGGACCGAAAACCGCTCCACCGGCAGCGCATCGATGACTTCATTGGCGAGTATCACCACGGGCAACGGCTGCTGGGGCAGTTGATCCTGCCATGCAACCCGATCGGCCAGTTGCGGCGCGCGTTGCTCCAGTGTCTGCTGTTGACGGGCCCGCAGATCGGCGCTCAACTCGAGAATCAGGTATTGCTCCGGTAACTCGTCCCTGGCTTCCAGTTCCAGCAGGATGTCGGCTGCCATGCGCCCGGTGCCGGCGCCGAATTCCAGAATCACGCCCGAATCAAGTTGTGCAAGCACGTCCGCGCACTGACCCGCGATACAGCGTGAAAATAATGCCGACAGTTCCGGGGCCGTGACAAAATCACCGCCTTCACCAAACTTTGTTGAGCCGGCGCTGTAGTAACCCAGCCCCGGTGCGTACAGCGCCAGGTCCATGTAGTCTCCGAAACGGATCCAGCCACCGGCATCCGTGATCCGTTGCCGGATCAGGCCGGTCAGTTCATCGCTGTGTTTAAGCGCTTCGGGCGATGGCGTGGGCAATTGGTGCGGCATGCCGGCTAGTGTAATCTTAGACGCCTTTGCTAGCGGCATCGCTTCAAAACTGTGGGTACCGAACTGAAAGATCTAACCGGCAAATGGGCGCTGATTACCGGCGCGGCGAAGCGCATCGGCGAATGCATCGCGCGCCGCCTGCACAGCGATGGCGCCGGCATTGCAATCCATTACCGGCAATCGGCCGGACCGGCCAAGGAGCTGGCCGCCGCGCTGAACGCCAAGCGGTCCGATTCGGCGATTGTGCTGCACGCAGACCTGCAACACACCGAGAGCCTGCCGCACCTGGTCAAAGCGGTCGTTGACCATGCCGGGCGCCTGGACATCCTGGTGAACAACGCATCGAGCTTCTACGCCACTCCGCTGGATACGGTCACGGAAGAGCAATGGGACGACCTGATTGGCACAAACCTGAAAGCACCTTTGTTCTTGTCGAAGGCCGCGGCCCCGTATCTCAAGGAGTCCAGGGGCGTCATCATCAACCTGATCGATGTGCACTCGACGCGCCCGCTGCGAAATCACCCGGTGTACGGGCCCGCCAAGGCCGGTTTGGCCATGTTGACCCGCTCGCTGGCGAAAGACCTGGCACCCGAGGTTCGGGTCAACGGTGTGTCACCGGGCGCAATCCTGTGGCCGGACGACGGCATGAGCGACAAGCTGGAAAAATCGATTCTGAAACAAGTCCCGCTGGGACGAACCGGCGATCCCGAGGACATCGCCGCTTGCGTGTTGTTTTTGATCAGGGATGCGGATTACGTAACAGGTCAAGTAATCAAAGTCGATGGCGGCCGAACGATGGGATGGTAGTGGTTCTTTTACTCAAACGAATATTCAGTTCTGCCGACAAGGCGAAAATCGGCGAGGAAGCGGAGCGTACACGCCAGTACGGGAGTATTTCGAGCCGATTTTAAACGCCGTCGGAAGGGCTGCAGATTCGTTTAGAGCAGTGATATCGCGAGCCGGGTTAATGGGTGCTGATCACTATCAAACGCCTCCCACAACTCTGCCATAGTGCGGCCATTCGCCGGGTGGCAAAGATCCGGTGCGATCTCGGCCAAAGGTCCCAGCACGAATCCATAGCGGTCAATGTCCTCGCGTGGCACGCTTAGCTCATCGGTGTCAATTATTTGATCGCCGTACAGCAACAGATCCAGATCAATGATTCGTGAAACAAAGCCGGCGCTGTTGCGCGGCCGGCCTGCCCGATCATGGACCTGCTGCAGAAAGTCGCTGATCGACTGCGGCGTTGCATCCGTGTTGAAGCCAACGACCATATTAAGAAAATCGTCGCCATCAAATCCGACCGCCTGATTGCGATACACCGACGATGTCGTCAGCGGTCCGTAAGCGTCGGCCAGCGCCGCGCAGGCCATGCGCAGATGCTTGGCCGGCTCGATATTGCTGCCGGCGCTGACGTACACCGTGCATGGATTTACGACTTTGGCGGCCGCCGTTCGGCTGTTTGCCGATTTCATCGCTCGCCCCTTTCGATGCAGACACCGACGTCACGAGCAGCGCTGATGGCCCAGGGTTTATGCACGCGCACCCGCACCCAAGGGACGGAGAATTCGGTCCGGATGGTTTGCGCAATGGCCTCGGCCATGGTTTCTACCAACTTAAACTGCGACTCTTTGACCAGGGACACGACGCGCGTCGACACCGCCTTGTAGTCGAGTGTTGCCTCCAGCGTATCGGCCGCGGCGGCGGCCTGAATATCTGCGGCCATCTCCAGATCGATGCTGACCGTTTGCGGCATTTGCCGCTCCCAGTTCCAAACGCCGACGATGGTTTCGACCCGCAGGTCGGTCAGAAAAATAGTGTCCATAGATGGGTAAAGTGCCGGTAGCGGCGAATTCAGAGCCTTAGAGTTCTTCGAGGGCCCACCGGGCTCGGGCCTGGACGTCTAGGCTGCCCTGGGCCCCGTTACGCAGCCGCAGCAGGCCGGCAAAGGCCACCATCGCTCCATTGTCAGTGCAGAATTCCGGCCTCGGATGGTAGACGGTACCATGGCTTTTTTCCAACGCGGTTCCCAGTTGCTCTCGCAGTCTTGTATTCGCTCCCACACCGCCGGCCACGATCAGCCGGTTGCGGCCGGTCTGCTCAAGCGCCCGCAGGGATTTGGCGACCAGCGTATCGATCACCGCATCCTCAAATGATCTCGCCAGATCGGCCCGATCGGATGCACTGAGCGGGCCGGATGCCTCAAGCTTCCGAACTTCGAGCATGACGGCGGTTTTGAGGCCGCTGAAACTGAACTCCAGCCCGGGCTTTTTCAGCATCGGTCGCGGCAACGCAAACCTGCCGCTCTTGCCAGCCTTGGCGAGCTCGGCCAGCGCTGGACCGCCGGGATAGGGCAAACCCAGCAGTTTGGCGGTTTTGTCGAAGGCCTCACCGGCCGCATCGTCCAGGGTTTGGCCGAGCACGTTGTACTGCCCCAGCCCCTCGACGTCGACCAGCATCGTGTGGCCGCCCGATACCAGCAACGCCACGAACGGGAACTGCGGCGGGTCGGGTTCCAGCAGCGGCGCCAGCAAATGCGCCTCCATATGGTGCATCGGCAGCGCCGGTATCCCCCAGGCGACGGCCAGGCCGGTCCCGATCGTACCGCCGACCAGCAACGCGCCGATCAGACCGGGCCCGGCGGTATAGGCCACGGCATCGAGCTCGGCGCCTTCGATTCCGGCCTCTTCCAGCGTCAGCTGCACCAGCGGCAACAGCTTGCGAATATGGTCCCGCGAGGCGAGTTCCGGAACCACGCCACCGAAGCGACTGTGGATCTCTACCTGGCTATATAACTGGTGCGACACCAGCCCCGCCCGCTCGTCGTAAACCGCAACGCCGGTTTCATCGCAACTGGTTTCTATGCCCAAGACTTTCAAGGAATCGCTCCTGTGCGGCCCGCCGCCGCTTTGCAATTCTACGTGCTGCGCGGTATATTTTCCGATTCGGCCGGCGGAAGCGCCGGTTTTTTTCGCCCCGAGGAACAGGGTTTGCCCAGCGTACGTATCAGAGATAACGAGCATTTTGACGCCGCTTTGCGGCGCTTCAAGCGAGCCTGCGAAAAGGCCGGCATCCTGTCCGAGGTCCGGCGCCGAGAGTACTACGAAAAGCCCACCCAGGAACGCAAGCGCAAGAAAGCCGCGGCGATCAAACGCCAGCTGAAACGCACCTCCCGCGACATCAATCGCCGCAAGCGCCTGTACTGAGCCGACCGCAAGACTGCGGTGCCCCACCGGGACAGCGTGACCGCAACGCGTGTCGAACCAGCCCCACAGCCTGCCGATGCCGTGAAAGAACGCATTCAATCAGACATGAAAACTGCTTTGCGCGGCGGCGAAAAGCTACGCCTTAGCGTCCTGCGCATGCTGCTCGCGGCGATCAAGCAGCGCGAGATCGATGAACGCCGTGAGCTCGAAGAAACCGAAGTCATGCAGGTCGTCGAGAAACAGATCAAGCAGCGCCGCGAATCTGCGAGCCAGTTCGCCGATGCCGGCCGGGCCGAACTCGAACAGCAAGAAAACGACGAAGCGGAAATCCTCAAGGCCTATTTGCCGGAACCGCTAAGCGAATCCGAATGCGCGGCCCTGCTCGACGATGTCATCAGCGCGACCGGTGCAGCCAGCATGAAAGACATGGGCAAGGTCATGGCCGAGGTCCGAAGCAGGGCCCAGGGGCGGGCCGACATGGCCGCGCTCAGCGCATTGGTGAAAGCCCGTTTGTCGGGCTAAGTCCGCGGCGACGCCGGGTCGCCGGCACGCGTATAGCCTCGCTTGCCCGTTTGGCGCACGCGCAGTCGGCCACTTCAGTGGCGGTGTTGGACTCTACCCGCGGGGCGGCTTATTCTGACTCGATCTCCGAACTAACAGGCACACAGTGCCGTTGAGCCCGATATGCCCGGTCTTATCCCGCAGGAATTCATCGACGATCTGATCGATCGTGCCGACATCATCGAGGTAATCGGCAGCCGCATACAGCTCAAAAAAGCCGGCCGGGAACACAAGGCTTGCTGCCCGTTTCATAACGAGAAAACCCCGTCTTTTACCGTCAGCGCGGACAAGGGCTTTTATCATTGCTTCGGCTGCGGCGCGCACGGCACGACGCTCGGATTTCTGATGGAGCACGACCACCTCGAATTCGTCGACGCCGTGGAGGAACTGGCGTCGCTGTATGGCATGGAGGTGCCGCGGGAAGAAACGACCAGTGCGCCAGCCCCGCCCAGTGCGCCGCTGTACGAACTGCTGGGCGAGGTGGCACAGTTTTTCCGCCGTTGCCTGCGGGAAAATCCGCGCGCGATCGACTACCTCAAAGCGCGTGGTCTCGATGGTGAAACGGCCAAACGGTATCTCATCGGTTATGCGCCCGGGGGTTGGGACACCGTACTGAAAAAATTCGGCGGCAGCGACGAACGTCACGAGCGCCTGCTCAAGGCCGGGCTGATTCTCGAAAACGAGCAGTCGCGAAGCTACGACCGGTTCCGCGATCGTGTCGTGTTCCCGATCCGCGACAGCCGCGGGCGCGTCGTCGGTTTTGGTGGACGGATAATCGATGACGGCGAACCCAAATATCTGAATTCGCCGGAAACGCCGGTGTTTCACAAAGGCCGCGAACTCTACGGCCTGTTCGAAATGCGACAGGCGCTGCGGAAGCTCGAGCGCGTGCTCGTCGTCGAGGGTTACATGGACGTCGTTGCACTGGCCCATCACGGCATTTTGAACGCGGTTGCGACACTCGGTACGGCAACGACCACCGACCACCTGAGGCGCTTGTTCCGGACCACGCAGGAAGTCGTGTTCTGTTTTGACGGCGATCGCGCCGGCCGGGACGCGGCGTGGCGCGCACTACAGGTCGGTCTGGCGGAAATGCGCGACGGCCGTCAACTGCGGTTCCTGTTCCTGCCCGACGGGCAGGATCCCGATTCGCTGGTGCAGTCGGAAGGCGCGGAAGGTTTGCGCCAGCGGCTGAGCAACAGCGTGGCGCTATCGGAGTACCTGTTGAACGAACTGAAAGCCCAGACCGACATGGGCACGGTTGACGGTCGCGCGCGCCTGGCCGAACTGGCACGGCCGTTGCTCAGCCGGCTGCCGGAGGGCGTTTACCGCGAGTTGCTGTTCGACCTGATCGCGGCCGAGGTTGGCCTGACCACGGCCCGGCTCATCGATACCCTGCAGCTGTCGGAGTCGGCTGGCGCCAGCGTGGTTCGCAGGCCGGTGGTAACAGGCAAGCGGTCGGGACTGGTGCGGCATGCGATCCGGCTGGTGCTGCACTACCCGTCAGTGGCGACCGAAATACCAACGCCCGAAGGGCTCAAAGACGCTGAACAACCCGGGGTTGCTCTTCTGCTCGAGCTCCTTGAATTGGCACGCGGCCGTCCCGATATCAACACGGCTGTTCTGGAAGAACGGCTGCGCGACCGGCCCGAGGCCCGCCATCTGACAACCCTGCTTGGGCAGGAAATGCTGGTGGACCGCGAAGAGGCCGCTGCCGAGTTGACCGGCAGCCTGGTCGGCATTCAACGCCAGGTGCACGAGCAGCGGCTGGAAAGCCTGATCGCCAGAGCGGATCAACTGTCCGCGACCGAAAAGCAGGAATTTCTGCGCTTGCAACAGAACCTTTCCGGTAAAGGCGATCTGACATAATCTGGCGACTTTTGGCGCCGGCCGCGGTCCAATAAATAGCGCGGGCTCGCCCGACCCGGCCGGCACAGCTTAAGGCCACCAAATCTGGCGTTTAGAAATAGAAATTCCGTTTATTTGTCAGCGGGTTGCCGAATATCCGCCGACCGCCGCCCGGGCGTCATGGCTAGTTTGCCGGGAACAGATTCCGTATAATTGATCGGTTATGCATAACATTTGAGGTTTACGAGTGGCAGTCAAAGCAGTCAAAGCAGTCAAAGCAGTCAAAGCAGTCAAAGCAGTCAAAGCAGTCAAAGCAGTGGAAGCAGTGAAAGCGCAGACTGCCAGCCCTAACACCGAACAAAATTCTAAACTGAAGGTATTGATCGCCCGCGGAAAGGAACAGGGGTTCCTGACCTATGCGGAGGTTAATGACCATTTGCCCAACGATATCGTCGATCCCGAGCAAATCGAGGACATCGTCAACATGATTAATGACATGGGCATCACGGTGTACGAGAAGGCACCGGATACTGAGTCACTGGTGCTATCCGATGCGCCGGTCACCAATGACGAAGAAGCTGCTGAAGAAGCCGCGGCGGCACTTGCAACCGTTGACAGTGAATTTGGCCGTACCACCGATCCGGTTCGCATGTATATGCGCGAGATGGGAACGGTCGAACTGCTGACTCGCCAGGGCGAAATCAAAATCGCCAAACGTATCGAGGCCGGATTGAACCAGGTCAAGTCGTCCTTGTGTTATTTCCCGCCGACCATCGAACTGCTGGCGTGGACCTATGAGCCCGTCAGGACCGGCGAAGGGCGTCTGCAGGACGTGCTGATTGCATTCATCGATCCGAAAGCTCCGGACGTCATTGCGCCACCGGCACCGAAGACCGATGAAGAAAAAGCCAAGGAAGAAGCAGAAGACACCGGCCCTGACCCGGTTGAGGCCAACAAGCGTCTGAAATCGATCTTCCGCCGGCACAAGCGCTTGTTGACTGCGCTCGCCAGTACCCGCATCCACGATCCCAAGAACGTCAAGCAGGCTGATAAGATCGCCGCCGAGCTGTTGGAAATTCAGCTGGCGCCCAAGCTGTTTGAGGCCCTGTGCAACAACCTGCGGGCAACGGTTAGCGGTATCCGTAGCTACGAACGGCAAATCATGCAGATCTGCGTACGCCAGGCGGGGATGCTGCGCAAGGATTTCATTACCAGCTTCCCGAAGAACGAAACCGACCTCAAGTGGATCGACAAGCACATCCGGGCAAAGCGCAAGTACTCGTCCATCCTGGCCCGAATGAAGCCGGAAGTACTCAGAGCCCAGCGTAAGCTCGTGGCCATCGAGGAAAGCTCTACGTTGACCATTGGCGACATCAAGGACATCAGCCGAAAGATGTCGATCGGTGAGGCAAAGGCGCGGCGCGCCAAAAAGGAAATGGTGGAAGCCAATCTTCGCTTAGTGATTTCAATTGCGAAGAAATACACGAACCGCGGTCTGCAGTTTCTCGACCTGATTCAGGAAGGCAACATCGGGCTAATGAAAGCGGTCGACAAATTTGAATACCGGCGCGGCTACAAGTTTTCGACTTACGCAACCTGGTGGATCAGGCAGGCGATTACCCGTTCAATCGCTGACCAGGCGCGGACCATCCGCATCCCGGTTCACATGATCGAAACGATCAACAAGCTGAACCGCATCTCGCGGCAGATGCTGCAGGAAATGGGCCGCGAGCCGACGCCGGAAGAGCTGGCCGAACGCATGGAGATGACCGAGGACAAGGTTCGCAAAGTGCTCAAGATCGCCAAGGAGCCGATTTCGATGGAGACTCCGATCGGCGACGACGAGGATTCACACCTGGGCGATTTTATCGAGGACGCCACCGTGTCGTCACCGATCGATGCGGCCACCGGCTCTGGCCTGAAGGAAACCACCGGTAACGTGCTGGCCGGCCTGACGCCACGCGAAGCCAAGGTGCTGCGCATGCGTTTCGGTATCGATATGAACACCGATCACACGCTCGAAGAAGTCGGCAAACAGTTCGATGTCACCCGGGAACGCATCCGCCAGATAGAGGCCAAGGCTCTGCGGAAATTACGCCACCCGTCGCGCAGCGACCAGTTGCGCTCCTTCCTTTTAGAAGACTAGCAAGCGACCCCCGACTTTTTGCCGTCGTTCATCGAACGACCCGGCAGGCTGCTATAACCGTGGTGATTTGACGACGAGCATTTTCTCGATCGTCATGTCGTGCATCGTGTACGGAATTCCACCGATCCCGTAGCCGGACTGATTCAGCCCGGCAAACGGCATGCCGTCAATCCGAAAGGCCGTGTGGTCGTTGACCATGACCGCCGATGCATCGAGCCCGGCGAATGCCTGCAGGGCAGTATCCAGGCTGGCCGTGAACACCGCAGCCTGGAACGCGTACGGTAGGCTATTGGCGCGCTCGATGGCGTCGTCAACATCCACGTATTCGTAGACGCAGACCACCGGGCCGAAGATTTCCTCACGGCTGACGCGCACCGAATCGGGCGGCTCGTATAACACCGTGCACGGGTACAGCGACTCCGTCAGCCGATCGCCACCGGCCAGTCGCTCCGCGCCGGATTCCACGGCTTCGTCGACCCATTCACCGATGCGATCGACTTCGGCGTGCCGAATCAGCGGCCCGACTTCGGTGACCTCATCAACCGGGTCCCCGATCACCAACGCACGGGCGCTTTTGGCCAGCGCTTCGGCAAACGGCCGGGCCACTGCCGGGTGCGCATACAGGCGTTGCACCGACACACAGACCTGGCCGGCATGGTAATAACCGCCTTTGGTAATCACCGGCAGCGCCGCGTCGATGTCAGCGTCCTCGGCAAGGATCAGCGGTGCCGCGCCGCCGTGTTCCAGTGCGAAGCGGGTTCCCGGCGCCAGTTTCGAGCGCAGCATCCAGCCCACCCTGGCACTGCCGATAAACGTAAAAAATGCAACACGCGGATCGGTCACCAGCGCTTCCGCTACGTCGTTGTCTTCGGCGATCAGCACCTGGCACCAGTCGGGGTCCAGGCCGGCCTCGTGCAGAATCTCCACGAAGCGTATGCACGACAACGGCGTGACGCCGGCGGGTTTAACGATGACCGGGCAGCCGGCTGCGACCGCGGTAGCGACCTGGTGCACGATCAAATTCAGCGGGTGATTGAATGCGCTGACGGCGACGACAACGCCGATCGGTTCACGACGCGTAAACGCGATGCGATTGGCACTGGCCGGCGTGCCCCCGGTCGGAATAACGCGGCCTGATTCCGTGCGCAGATCGACTACCGACAGCTTGACGCTATCGATCGCGCGGGCGACTTCGATTCTTGAATCGACCAGCGGTTTGCCGCCCTCTTCCGTGGCACCGACGGCCAGCGTTTCAAATTGTTCCGCCATGATCTCTGCCGCGCGTTCGAGGATTGCGATGCGTTGATGTATTGGCAACCAGTTCGCACGGTCCCGGTGCAACTTGTCGGCTGTCGCGAGCGCGCGCTCCACATGGCGAAGGCCACTGGTTTCGACTTCGGCGATCGCGTGGCCGTCGTAGGGCGCGGTCACGGTATCGCGGCCCGCGGCAGGTCCGGCGCCGGGGATCATGATCGGATAACTTGGTTGATTGCTCATGTGACAACTCCAGGCTGGGTCAGCTCACCGAGTCGCTGGGTCAGCTTCAGGTTCTCGCGATAATCGATCGGCAAGGTCACCAGGCTGGGGCCGTCTTCTACGAACGCCGCTTCGAGCACGTCGCGCAGATCGACGCTGCGCTCGACACGATGACCGTTCCAGTCGAATGCGGACGCCAACTCAAGCCAGTCCGGGTTGCCGAACTCGAGATCGGTGTGCCGGTCAAACTCATTCTCCTGTTTCCACTCGATCAGGCCATAGGCGTGGTCCTCCCAGACCACGACGACCGGATGCGCCCCCAGTCGACGTGCGGTTTCCATTTCCTGAACATTCATCAGGAACCCACCGTCGCCGGCAATGGCCATGATCCTGCGCTCCGGGAATAAAAGACTCGCCGCAATCGCACCGGGTAACGCAAAGCCCATCGATGCGAATCCGTTGGGTATCAGGCAGGTGTTCGGAACGTGGCAATGGTAATTGCGTGCAATCCACATCTTGTGCGCCCCGACATCGGACAACAGGATGTCGTCCGGACCGAGCACGGCGCGGGCATCTATGATTGCCTTTTGCGGCCGGATCGTGCCCTCGGTCTCGTCGTTGGCATGCGTGGCCAGATCTTCGGCCATGCGCTGGCGCATCTTGCGCTGATTGTCGAGATCGAAGTCTGTTAGCGGTGTCTGTGCCAGCCGGTCATTCAGCATCCACAGCGCGTGCGCCACGTCGCCGATCACCTCGACCTCCGGATGGTAGTGCTCGTCGATTTCGGCCGGCAGGAAATCCACGTGCACGATTTTCTTGTCGCGCCCGGGATTCCACAGGCGCGGTTTGTATTCGACCATGTCGAAACCAACGGTAATGACCAGGTCGGCATCGTCAATGATCAACGACGGCAGGTCTTTGCTGCCCAGACCGACCGTGAACATGCTGTAGTCGGCATCCACATCGACGCAGCCCTTCGCCATGAAAGTGCTGATGACCCCGATGCCGGTGTGCTCGGCGAACTGTCGCAGCTGCGCGCTGGCGCGTTTGCGGATGCAGCCGTTGCCGGCCACGATGACGGGCCGCCGGGCCCGGGAAATCATGTCAAATGCGCGGTCGGTAATTTTGTCATCGGGCACTGACCGCCGGAAGCGCCGTGGAATCATCGGCTCTTCGTCCGTATCCCGCTTGGCCACGTCTTCCGGCAATTCGATATGCACGGCACCCGGCTTTTCGGTGCGGGCCAGGCGCACTGCCTTGCGCACGATTTCCGGAATCGTGTCGGCATTGATAATGCTCGTCGCCCACTTGGTCACCGGCTGGAACATCTCGACGACGTCCATGATCTGGTGCGATTCCTTGTGCAAACGCCCGGTGCCACCCTGGCCGGTCAACACCAGCATGGGCGAGCGGTCCATGTTGCAATCAGCGACACCGGTGATCAGGTTGGTCGCACCCGGCCCCAGTGTGCCGAGGCAACCGGCTGGCTGGCCGGTCAGCCGGCCATACACCTCGGCCATGAAAGCAGCGCCCTGTTCGTGGCGGGTCAGAATGAAGCGGATTTGCTCCGAGCCCTGCAGCGACATCATGAAATCGGCATTTTCTTCACCGGGCACGCCAAAAATGTACTCAATGCCTTCGACTTCGAGGCAGCGCACCAGCAAATCAGATGCTTTCATTACGGGACTCCGGCTATCGATTGGTTTTTCTCAGGCGACATCGCGCTGTGGCGCGGTGACGTCCGGATACAGTTCATCGAGCGGGATCGACTTGCCATTCGCCTGGACAATACGGCAATGCATACGCCGCAGGCGGCGTGGCTCCGGCACGCCACAGGAATGGGCAATGAGCCCGACTTCTTTTTCTATCTGCTGTTGATAGCGGCGGACGCGTTCGGCTTTGTCTTCGGGAACCAGGCCTCGCTGCAAGCGCTTGTCGTGCGTCGTGACACCGGTTGGGCAGGTGTTCCGATTGCACTGCAGCGCCTGGATGCAACCCAGCGCGAACATGAAACCACGGGCCGAAATCACGAAATCGGCGCCCAGGCATAACGCACCGGCGACGCCCGACGGGTTGATCATTTTGCCGCTGGCAATGACGCGAATGCGCGGGCGCATGCCGTGCGCGTTCAAGATATCGACGACCAGCGGCAGACTCTCGCGCACCGGCAAGCCGACATTGTCGATCAACGGCATCGGCGCGGCGCCGGAGCCGCCATCACCGGAATCCACGGTGATGAAATCCGGCGCCGACTCGATACCGCGCCGCCAGACCTCCTCGAACAACTGATCCAGCCAGCCGTAGGCGCCGACGACCGCCTTGAAACCCACCGGTTTGCCGGTCGTGCGGCGCACGAGGTCGATAAAATCCAGCAGCTCGCCGGCACTGTCGATCTCCGGCTGGCGATTGGGACTGATCGAGTCCTGGCCGACCGGAATACCGCGGATCCCGGCGATTTCCTCGGTGACTTTGACGCCGGGCAGTATGCCGCCCTTGCCGGGTTTGGCGCCCTGGCTCAGCTTGATTTCAAACATGCGCACTTGCGGATGCGCCGCGACCTCGGCCAGCTTGGTCGTGTCCAGGCCACCGTCGGGCGTGCGCACGCCGTATTTTGCCGTGCCGATCTGGAACACGATGTCGCCACCGCCTTCCAGGTGATACGGCGACAGTCCGCCTTCTCCGGTATTCATCCAGCACCCGGCCCGTTTTGTGCCGCGTGACAAGGCACGCACGGCCGGCTTTGAAATGGCGCCGAAACTCATGCCCGAGACATGGAACAGGCGGTCGGTCGTATACGGATGTTCCGAGTGCGGCCCGATCGTGCACTCCGCTGTCTCGGCGGCATCTTTTTCCAGCGTGGGATAGGGGCAGTTGACGAAGATTAATGTGCCGACCGGACGCAAGTCCTTCGTCGAACCGAATGCGACGGTGGTGTCGACTCCCTTGGCCGCGCGATAAACCCAGCTTCTTTCGGCACGGTTAAACGGCATTTCCTCACGATCCATCGCGAAAAAATACTGGCGAAAGAACTCGCCCAAACGTTCGAACAAACCCCGAAAACGTCCGACCACCGGGAAATTTCGGCGCACGGCACTGTGTGTCTGCGTGATATCGATGACGAACAGTACGGCGACCCACAGTATGCCCAGCCCGATCGCCAGAACGAACAGGTACGCCATCAGGCTGAGGATTTCCGTCACGAAGCTCATCGATTCTTCCCCTGCGGTCCAACCGAGTGGCCCAAACGAATGGCCGATGTGGGCGCGAAGCCGTGTTGTTTAAGTTCGCTTCAGATTCGACTCAACAATCCGGTCATGGTTCCGGCCGGGCGCCCACCGGGCCAACAATCAATATGAAGCCAGTACCGGTCCGAGCTCGATTTCAAGCGGCAGATGGTCCGAACCCACGTCCGGTCCCAGGTCAACGCGGGCCACCGCTTCACCGGCAGTCACCAGGCAATGATCGATCGGGATACCGAAAGGAAACGCATAAGTCGGCCACGTCTCGCGCAGGCCGTAACGACGGGCGGCGTCGTCCAGGCCCGCACTGTCGAGCAGGTCGGTGAAGTACGGCGAGAACGGCGTGACGTTAAAGTCCCCGGCCACCACGGTGATGTGGCCTGGAGTTTTGTTCCGCGCGATTGATTCTTTCAGCGCGTCAAACTGATTGATCCGCGTCGTCGCCCAATCGGGATTTACCGGTGCCAACAAATGAACCGAGTAGAGATCAATTTTCTGGCCACCAACGTTAAGTTCCGCCCGTATATTGACGGTGTCCGGTGCACCGAGCTCCAGCGCTTCGATTGAAACCAGCGGCAAACGAGAATACATGCCCATGCCCCAAGGGCCTTCCCTCGCGTACGTGGTCTTGTGCGGGTATTCAGATTCCAGGGAAGTCAACGCCGCCTCCCATTCGCCGGTCAATTCAGAGAACAGCACAATGTCCGGTGAGCGGCGGCGCACGTAGTCAAGCACCCGCGCATGCTCGTCATTGCGATAGTTCAGGTTAAGCACGACCACCGTCGTGGTTGCGCCTGCAACTACCGCAGCAGATTCCTGCACCAGCAGTGGTGCTATGTACGGGCCAACGAACCACAGGTTGGAGGCGGCCAGCGCCAGTGTAAGCAGCATCGCGCTGCGCTGCCGCCAACTGAACAACACGAGGACCAGCGCGACCTGCGGCAGCAGATAGTAGGGACGAAAATGGGTGAACAGTTCAAAGAACCAGTGGCGGGTCGCCAGCAACGACAGCAGCGTCGCGAACGCTGTGGCCGCAAACCCAAACCACACCAGCCGCCGGAACCAGCGGAGATTCCTCATCCTGATCACACGTACTCCAAGTGTTTCAATGTTGGCGCCAGCGACGCCTGGCATTCAGCCGTTTATTCCGGTCCTGCCCCGGGGACCGACGGGTGGGCGAAGCGCTGGCCGTTTAGCTTTTTTAAAGCTGTTTATTAGCTTTTATCGTTTGGCCATTATTTCTCGGCCAATTGTTACACAAATCGCGCGTTCGAGCGTAGTCTGGGCCTATGTCAAATCGGGTGGTCATCGGTGTTCTGGCGGTTGGGCTTGCGGGCGGAGTGATGTCGGGCTGTGCCGATACCGGCCCAGCCGATGCCCCGGGCGGCGTTGCGGCCGAGCGTCCGGCCAAGGTCGCATCCGGACCCGAAGCCATCGCGCTCAGCACAGTGGCTGCGCAGACCGGCCTGGCGCCGGATCAATTCAACATCATCAGCTCAGAAGCGGTCAATTTCAGTGACGCGAGCCTCGGTTGTCCACAGCCGGGCATGGCCTACCCTCAGGTCATTACGCCCGGTTACCGGGTGCTGGTTGAAGGCGATGGTCAGAACTTCGATGTCCGCGTGTCCGGCAAGCGCGGCCTTATTTGCGACAACCCCCGATCAAACGGGGTGCCCCGCCCGGCCGATACCGCCTAGTCAGTCCACAAAATCAAGCCAAAGAATCAGGCAAACCCGGCTTACCAATTCCAGATCTGATCGTAGTCGTTTAACAGTGCCGGCAGTCGCGCGCTAGACAGCGTCTCGATGCCGTCGACCAGAGGCGTATAACGCAAACCGCGTTCGTCGAGATCGTCCTGAACGACAAACACGGTAACGTCTTTTTCGGCCAGGCCGGAAATATCGCCGGCCAGGTCCGGGGGCTGCGCCTGCTGCCAGTCGCCGAAAGACAAGCCGGAAGCATCCTGGGCAGCCACCGCATAGTTCACGGCATTGCCCCGCAACAACACGTCCAGGTCAGCGCCGGCGCCTTTCATCGCGTGCGAGATCCAGATGATCGGGTCATCCTGTTCTTCCAGCGTGGCGCGATACGCGGTCTCTACAATTTGCAGTACCTTCATAACGCCCTCCTCACCGGGTCCCGATGACCAGCGTGTTATCCGACGCTTCGGCCATCTGCCACAGATCGCCCGGCGTTCCCCGGCGCACACCCTCAATCGCCTCGCCGACGCCCCGCTCGTCGACGCAGAGCCCGCAATTGACCCAGTCGAGCTCCACGCCTTTCGCCTTTGCCTTACGGATCAGCGCACTGACCCAGTCTTTCGGCAGCGGATGATGTTCTTCCTCCACATCGCGGCCATGCACGGCGTTCGGGTGCGCGCTTTGCAGCGCAAACGGAATCGAAACCGCGCCTTCGTAGGCAAATACATTGACGTTGTAGCCCCGCTCCAGCGCACTATCCATCAAGCGGAATGCCGTCGCCGTTCGGGCGCTCTCGTAGGGGGCATCCATGATTGCAAATGTCAGTGTCTTGTCAGCCATGCTTCACCCCCCTAATGCCAGATGACTTTAACGCCACCGGCCATTTCATCGACGACCAGGTCCAACGGCGCCGAACGAACTCCGGGCGCCAGGCCGTCGCCCGGTATGCCCCGTTCCTGTAACGAAAAACTGTCGGCACGGATCGGGATGTTGGCGTCGGTCAGTGGTTCCAGCGCGGCATTGGCGCCGGGCCTGGCGGTCAATACACCGTTCTGCACTAAAAACACTGCCACCTCGTTGCCCTCGCGGGCCAGGCCGGCGGCAAGCTCATAGTAGGCGCTCGTGTCCGCGCTCTCGAACGGATCGCGGGACGAAATCAGCAGGTATCTGGCCACCAGGTTCCCCCTTCGCTTTCGTTTTATTCGCGCGGTGTATTGCGAATTAAATAATTGGGCTACGCGCCCGGACTGTTGTTATAGACCGCGTTTAGCGTTTTCTGGTTGCCTGACTATACACCCGTTCGGCCGGTCCCGGCGGGCCGGCGCTGGCAGCCTATTGCGCTGGCAGCGCGTAGGCCAGCAGATAATCGCTGACCCCGTGGGCGTACTGGAACATGTGCCCGCCGGCCGCAATGACGACGAACTGCCGGCCATCGACCATGTAGGTCATCGGGGTCGCATTGGCGGTGGTCGGCGTTGCCACCGGCCAAAGTTCCTCGCCGGTATCGATATCGAAGGCGCGGAAGCGTTCATCCAGCGTTGCACCCGTGAAGATCAGCCCGCCTGCCGGGACGATCGGTCCGCCTGCGACCGGCGTGCCGAGCTTGAGCGGCAACGGAAACGGCATCAACTTGTCCAGCACGCCTAGCGGGATCTTCCACTGAATCTCGCCTTTCGCCATGTCGACCGCGACCAGCTGGCTCCACGGTGGCGCCGTGCACGGCGAAAAACTAGGGGACATTAGCGGTCGCTGTTCCAACGCGTACTCGATGCCGGAGACCGGGCCAGGCGGACCGAAAGGGAACCCGGCCATCGGGCTGGCAGCATCCTCCGGGCTTACGTCGGCCAGCGGAACGAAACGCACGAAAAACGCCAGCCGCGATACCGGTGTGATTAACAGATTACGGGTCGGATCAAACGCCCCGCCACCCCAGTTCATGCCACCGGACGAACCGGGATTGAATACCGTGCCCTGTAGCGTCGGCGGCGTGTACATGCCACCGTGACGAGCGGCCTCAATGGTTTTGCGACACGCGCGACGATCGCGGATCGTAAACCCCCAGGCGTCATCGGGCTCAAGACCCTGCGGGATCAGCGGCGGTGGCTTGACCGGGAACGGCTGCG